>OCHB01001923.1_pt1 | contig 10545 bp, 9 predicted proteins | sample 1538731 | NCBI WGS metagenome assembly OCHB01 (sample SAMN04571721, study PRJEB22368) | human gut metagenome | biome: human gut; material: stool | host: Homo sapiens | place: Luxembourg | collected 2012-09-20 | reverse complement strand
CTGCCCGAGGCTCTGCTGCCGGATTATCACCGGCTGAGCCAGGCCGAGCGGGAGCGGGCTGAGCGTCTGGCCGCAGAAGCTGCCCGTACCGAAATACCGGAAGATACTGCAAAGGGAAAGGATCAACACCAATGACGAAACCCATCGCACTTGCCGCCGACCACGGCGGATTTGAACTGAAAGAGGCCGTTAAGGCTCATCTGGACGAGCTGGGGTTGGAGTACATCGACTTCGGCACCCACAGCACCGCCAGCGTGGACTACCCTGACATGGCTCTGCCTGCCTGCGACGCCGTGGTGAGCGGCCAGTGCAGCAAGGCACTGCTGTTCTGCGGCACCGGTGTGGGCATCAGCATGGCCGCAAACAAGGTCAAGGGCATCCGTGCCTGCTGCTGCTCTGACAGCTTCAGCTGCGAGTATACCCGCCGCCACAACGACGCCAACGCCCTGTGCATGGGCGGCCGCGTCGTCGGCCCCGGCCTCGCCTGCCAGCTGGTGGACATCTTCCTCAACACCGAGTTCGAGGGCGGCCGCCACGAGAAGCGCATCGCAAAGCTGATGGAGATCGAGAATCGGTAAACCTTAGTATTCCAATATCTATTCACAATATAAGGAGAGTGTATTATGACCCCTATGATCGTTGAGCATCCGCTGCTGCAGCACAAACTGAGCATTCTGCGCAACAAGCAGACCGGCACCAAGGAGTTCCGTGACCTCGTGGGCGAGATCGCCACTCTGCTGTGCTATGAGGCTACCCGTGACCTGCCTCTGGAAGAGGTGGAGATCGAGACTCCCATCACCATGGCAAAGACCAAGGTGCTGGCAGGCCGCAAGCTGGCGCTGGTGCCGATCCTCCGCGCCGGCATGGGTATGCTGGATGGTATGCTGACCCTGCTGCCCGCCGCTAAGGTCGGCTTCATCGGCCTGTACCGCGACGAGGAGACCCTGCAGCCCGTGGAGTATTTCTGCAAGCTGCCGAAGGACATCGCTGAGCGCGACGTTCTGGTGCTTGACCCGATGCTGGCTACCGGCGGCAGCGCCATTGACGCCATCACCCAGATCAAGAAGCACGGCGCAAAGCACATCAAGTTCATCGGCCTCATCGCTGCTCCGGAAGGCATCAAGGCCCTGCACGAGGCACATCCCGATGTGGACATCTACCTCGGCGCACAGGATGACCATCTGAACGAGAACGGCTACATCGTCCCCGGCCTGGGTGACGCAGGCGACCGTATCTACGGCACCAAGTAAATCTCTGTATAACGGAAAAGTGCTCTGCCGGCCGGCAGAGCACTTTTTGCGTGGTACAGTAATATTTACAGCATTGTAAATTTTCTGCGAGGCGCTTGACTTTTTTAGAAAACTGCGTATACTTATAAACGAGAAAATCAAATGCTGTTCATTTGGAATCGCAAATAATAAGACCCCTTCTCGGAGGTGCTAGCTCCGGGAAGGGGTCTTATTATTTAGTGCTTACAGTCCTTGTTGAACCATCTGCCAAGCCACTTGTAGATGTAGTTTGCAACCACACCTGCTGCGACAGACAGCATAAATGAGAAAATACTGTTCATTCGGAATCACCTCCCTTCCAAACGGAATGGAGTGGTAAGGACGGCGATTCGATTATATCATATTTTTCGACAGAAGAACAGAACTTCTTTCAGCATGATCACTTACTCTTTCGTGCTAAAATCTCATCCAGAATGGCGTCCGCCACATCATCCTTGCTCATCAGGGGCAGCTCACGGGCGCCGTCCGGCGTGATGAAGGTGACAACATTGGTATCCACACCAAACCCGGCACCGGCTACCTTCAGATTGTTGGCCACCACCATGTCGAGGTTCTTTTTCTCGAGCTTGGCCGAGGAGTTGGCCAGCATATCCCGCGTCTCCATCGAGAAGCCGCAAAGGAACTGGCCCTTCTTCTTGGGGCCGATGGTGCCGAGGATGTCGGGCGTCCGCTCCACGGCGATGGAGAGGTCGCCGTCCTTCTTCTTTATCTTGTCGTTGGCCACGGCGGCGGGGCGGTAATCGGCCACGGCAGCGGCCATGACCAGAACGTCCATCTCGTCGAAGCGGCTGGTCACGGCCTCGTACATCTGCTGGGCTGTCGTGATGGGGACATCCTCGGTGAACCGCACCGGCTGCAGGGCCGTCGGGCCGTGGATGAGGGTGACTTCGGCACCGCGCATCGCGGCGGCACGGGCCACGGCATAGCCCATCTTGCCGGTGGAGTGGTTGGTCAGGTAGCGCACAGGGTCCAGCGGCTCCTGAGTGGGGCCGGCCGTGACGGCAATGCGCAGACCGGCGAGGTCCTTCGGCTTTGCGATGGCGCGGAAGATGTAGTCCAGCAGGACATCCTCTTTCGGCAGGCGTCCGCTGCCCACGTCCTTGCAGGCCAGTACGCCGCTCTCGGAGGGGATGACCGTGAAGCCGTACTTTTCCAGTGTGGCGATGTTGTCCTGGGTGATGGGGTTCTCCAGCATCCCGGTGTTCATGGCAGGGGAGACGAGCTTGGGACACTTGGCCGCGAGAACGACGGTGGTAAGCATATCGTCGGCGATGCCGTGAGCCATCTTGGCAATGACGTTGGCGGTGGCCGGGGCCACGAGGATGACGTCGGCCTTCTTTGCCAGCGAGATGTGGGTGACTTCGAACTTGAAATCCCGGTCGAAGGTGTCCACCATGCACTTGTGGCCTGTCAGGGTCTCGAACGTGATAGGGGTGATGAACTGGGTGGCGTTTCTGGTCATGATGACCTCCACGTCGGCCCCCAGCTTGCGCAGTGCGCTGGCCACATTGGCCATTTTATAGGCGGCAATGCCGCCGCTGACGCCCAGAAGGACGCATTTTCCCTTCAGATCCATCCAAAATACCTCCTATAAATAGGGATAATATAACTACAGTATAATGCAAAACGGCCCAGAGCACAACAAAATCTTTGATGGGGGTTGTATCTTGGCTCAAAATGCGGTAAAATACAGCTTGACTTATACAAAAAAGCTCTCTGTCAAGCCTGCGGCTCACGGGCAGGCCCGTCTCCATACAACCTCTCAGGCGCTTCGCGCCAGCTCCCCTGGTAGGGGAGCCTCTGGCGAAGAGATGGGGCTTTACGATATGCCAAGGCCTCCCCTCGGTAGGAGAGGCGGCATCGCACAGCGATGACGGAGAGGTTCGACCCTGCGAGGAACTGAATTATGATTTTAGCCATTGACATAGGCAACACCACCGTCGCCCTCGGGGGCATCCGGGACGGACGTGTATGCTTTGTGGCCCACATGGACACGGTGCGCACCCACACAGCGGCGGAGTACCGTGCCGAGATGGAAAAGGTGTTCTCTCATCGGAGACACCCGGAAAAGCCCATCCGCTTCGAGGGCGCTGTCCTCACCAGCGTCGTCCCCCAGATCACGGGGGCGCTGGCCGAGTGCGCCCGCCACTACACCGGCAAAAAGCCGGTCATCGTCTCGCCCGACATCCGCACCGGCCTCACGATGGGGGTGCCTGACCCTCACGCCGTCGGCAAAGACCGCCTTGTGGATGCGGCCTACGCGGCGGCGAACTTCCCCCTGCCGGTGGTCACGGTAGACCTCGGCACCGCCACCACGTTCAACGTGATAGATGAGAATAAGGTCTTCCGGGGCGGCGTCATCTGCCCCGGACTTTCCACCGGTCTGCGGGCGCTGGGGGAGCGGTGCGCCCAGCTGCCGCAGGTACATCTTTCTTCGCCCAAAAGCGCAATCGGCGTCGATACCGAGAAGTGTATGCTCTCCGGCTCTGTGCTGGGGACGGCTGTCCTGCTGGACGGCATCACTCAGCGCATCGAGGAAGAACTGGGCCGTCCGGCCACGCTGGTGGTCACAGGCGGTCTGGCAAAGTATGTCATCCCGCTCTGCCGTCACCCGCTTACCTATGACCCCGAGCTGCTGCTGAAGGGACTGGCTCTCCTTTACCAGCTCAATGCGCCGCAGCATGAGCGTCACCACGAGCCGCGCAGCGACGGTGAGCGCCGCCGTCCCCGCCCGACAGGCAGACGCCCTTACAACAACGGCAGCAGCCCCCGCCGCCGCAATAACCGCCGTCCCCGCCGGGACGATGAGGCCAAAGCGGGCTGAGCCTTGAAAGGAGAGACCTTATGATGAAATTAGGCATTCTCGGCGCAGGCATGATCGTCCGGGAGTTCCTGCCCTGGCTCACCGGGCCGGAAAGCCCCTTCAAGGTCGAGGCTCTTTGCAGCACGGAGCGGAGCGCCGGTGCAGCACAGGCCCTCTGCGACCAGTATGGTGTGCCGCGCCACACCACCAGCTACGACGAACTGCTGAGCTGGGTGGACGTTGTGTATATCGCCGTACCGAATATCCTGCACGTAAAATATACCCGCGCCGCTCTGGAAGCGGGCCGCCACGTCATCGTCGAAAAGCCGATGGCCCCCACGGCGGCGCTGGCCGAAGAGCTGGCCGAGCTGGCCCGGAGCAAAAAGCTCTTCCTCTTCGAGGCTGTCACCACGCAGTATCAGGACAACTACGCCAAGATTCGTGAGGTGCTGCCCAAGGTAGGCGCCGTCACGATGGTGCAGTGTAATTTCAGCCAGTATTCCAGCCGGTATCATGATTTCTGCGCCGGCAAGGTCTGGCCGTCCTTTGACCCGGCCTGCGCCGGCGGCGCGCTGATGGACCTGGGCGTCTACAATGTCAGCTATGTGGTGGGCCTCTTCGGCTCGCCCAACAAGGTCCACTATGCGGCCAATGTCACCCGGGGCATCGACACCAGCGGCGTGCTGACGATGGAGTATCGCAGCTTCAAGGCCGTGAGCATCAATGCCAAGGACAGCAGTTCCCCGGCCCGGTACATCATTCAGGGTACCAAGGGGTATCTGCTTCAGAAATCCACCGCCAACTTCTGCGGCGGCGTCACCTTCCACCCCTATAAGGGCAAGGAAGAACACTTCAACCTCAGCGCAGGCCGTCCCCGGCAGGCGGCGGAGTTCCACGCCTTTGCCCGCGCCATCGAGAGCGAGGATATGGAGCTTTGCAGCCGGATGCTGGACACCTCGGTGGCCGTCAGCCGTGTGCTGGAAACGGCCCGCCGCGATGCGGGCATCCGCTTCACTACTGATTTATAATGCTATCCCCGGGAGTTCCCTGACAAAACATCCCGTATATTTCAGACTGTATTCTACAAAAGACCCCGTGTATTTCACGGGCAGGTTTGCGCCGTATCCGACAATTTAGGGCGGAACGGCAGCAAGGAGGAAAACTGAATTATGAAAAAGAATGACATTCGCACCCTCACCCGGCTGGCACTGCTGGTCGCCATTGAGCTGGTCATGAAGGCCGTCGGCCTGGGCAGTGTCCCTGTAGGCCCGCTTTACATGAGCTTTTTGACCCTGCCGATCGCCGTGGGTGCCATCACCATGGGTCCCGCCGCAGGCGCTATCCTCGGCGGCGTGTTCGGTGCCGTGAGCTTCTATGACGCCGTCACCGGCGCTTCCGCCATGACCGGTGCGCTGTTCCAGGTCAGCCCCGTCAACACCTTCATCCTCTGTGTGGGTATGCGTGTGCTGATGGGCCTGTGTACCGGCCTTATCTTCAACGCTGTCAAGAATTTCGATAAGCCCGGCACCTGGAGCTACATCGTCAGCGCCATGTGCGCCCCGGCCCTCAACACCCTGTTCTTCATGGGCTACATCGTGCTGGCCTTCTACGGCTGCGATTACGTCCAGAACCTCGTGTCCGTCAAGGGCGCAGCCAACCCCCTGATGTTCGTCGTCCTGCTGGTCGGCGTGCAGGGCGTGGCCGAGTTCCTTGTCTCCGGCATCCTGGGCGGCATCGTCGCCCGCGCTGTCCACAAGTTTTTGAAGTAACAGGCGGTGTCGGTCAGGGACATCCGCTGATAAACCTCTCCGTCACGGCTGACGCCGTGCCGCCGCCCCTATCAAGGGGCTGCAAGGGAAGATCATATAATAGGCCCCTCCCCCGGCAAAAATGCTGAGGGAGGGGCTTTTGTGTTGATTTTAGCCTACTGGTGCGGTATACTTATCATACTTTATTCAAAAGAAGGAGGCGGCGGAAAATGCCCATCGGCCCCAGCAGACCCCTGAATTTAGCAAAGCCGGAGTCCATCGACATCCGGCAGGCCGCGCGGTATTTCGGCGCGCGGGGCGAGGCTGACAGCGCTACCCTCACCCTTCTGGAAAAGTGCGCTGCGCCCCTTCTCGCCGCCGCCACGCCCCGGGCCGTCTGGCTCGAGGCCGACGTGGAGAGCCTCACGCAGGCCGGTATTTTGAAGGGGGAGGACATCTTCCGGCATCTGGAAGGGTGCAGCGAGGCCGTGCTTCTGGCCGTGACAGTCGGCCCCGGTGTGGACGGACAGATACGCCGGGCCGGTGTGGGCGACATCGCCGCCGGTGTGGCGTCGGACGCCATCGGCTCTGTGCTGGCCGAACAGGCTGCGGACGCCGCCGAGGCCGAGCTGCGGCAGTGGGCCGCAGAGCAGGACAAGTACCTCACGGGCCGTTTCTCGCCGGGCTACGGCGACTGGCCCATCGGGGTGCAGCCGCTGGTGGCGGCGGCACTGGACACCGCCCGCCGGGCCGGGCTCTGCGTGACCGAAAATGACCTGATGACGCCCCGCAAGAGCGTGACCGCTCTGCTGGGCCTGAGCGACCATCCGGTGAAAGGACGCCTTGCCGGGTGCGGACACTGCGTGCTGAACATGCGGTGCGAATATAGAAAGAGGGGCAAGACCTGTGCAAGCGAATGAACTGTTTACCCAGCCGAATACCATCCTCCTCGACGGCGGCATGGGTACCATGCTGCAGGCGGCGGGCCTGAAACTGGGCGCACGGCCTGAGGAACTGAACATCACCGACCCACAGCTCATCGAGAGCATCCACAGCCGGTACGCCGCCGCAGGCAGCCGCATCATCAATGCCAACACCTTCGGCGCGTCGGCCCATAAGCTGGCGGGCAGCGAATACACGCTGGAAGAGATCATTGCGGCGGGCATCGCCAACTGCAAGCGGGCCTGCGCCCCCTACGGCGCACTGGCCGCGCTGGACGTCGGCCCGCTGGGCGAACTGCTGGAGCCCAACGGCACGCTGGCTTTTGAAGACGCCGTGGCCGAGTATGGCCGCATCGTCCGGGCGGGCGTGGCCGCCGGGGCCGACCTCGTCTTCTTTGAGACCTTCACCGACCTGTACGAGCTGAAAGCTGCCCTGCTGGCCGCGAAAGAGAACTGTGACCTGCCCATCCTCGCCAGCATGAGCTTTGAGGCAGGCGGGCGCACCTTCACCGGCTGCACCGTCGAGAGCTTCGCCGTCACGGCCCGGGGCCTCGGGGCCAACGCCGTGGGCATCAACTGCTCCCTCGGCCCGAAAGAAATTTTCCCCATGGCAAAGCGGCTGGCCGAGGCTCTGCCCGGCGATTTCCCGGTCTTTGTCAAGCCGAATGCGGGCCTGCCCCGCGCCGACGGCAGCGGCTACGACATCACGCCCCAGCTCTTTGCCATGGAGATGAAGCCCTACCGCGATTTGAAGCTCTTTGCGGCGGGCGGCTGCTGCGGCACCACCCCCGATTTCATCAAGCTGCTGAACGGCGTCTTCGCCGACTGCAAGCCGGGCCGCCCCGCCCACGCCATGCCCTCGGTGCTCTGCTCGCCGATGGACTTCGTCACTGTGGACGGCATCACCGTGGTGGGCGAGCGCATCAACCCCACCGGCAAAAAGCGGTTCCAGCAGGCCCTGCGCGAGGGCGACATGAACTACATCCTCGAGCAGGCCGTCAGCCAGTCCGAGGCCGGAGCGCAGGTGCTGGACGTCAACGTGGGCGCGCCCGGCGTGGACGAGCCCGCCGTCATGGAGCAGGTGGTGAAGGCTTTACAAAGTGTCGTCAGCCTGCCTTTGCAGCTGGATTCCTCCCACGCAGACGCCCTCGAGCGGGGTCTGCGGGTCTACAACGGCAAGCCCATCGTCAACTCGGTGAACGGCGAGACCGAAGTGCTGGAGCGTGTCCTGCCCCTCTGCAAAAAGTACGGCGCGGCCGTCGTCGGCCTTGCCATCGACGAGCGGGGCATCCAGCCCAGCGCCGACGCCCGGTTTGAGATCGCAAAGCGGGTGGTGGACGCGGCGCTGGCCCACGGAATCCCCCGGGAAGATATTTATATCGACTGCCTGACCCTCACCGCCAGCGCCCAGCAGCAGGACGTTCTGGCCACCGTGGAGGCGCTGGCCCGCTGCAAGAAGGAGCTGGGCGTCCGCACCATCCTCGGTGTGTCCAACATCAGCTTCGGCCTGCCCTGCCGCCCCTATCTGAACACCACTTTCCTCACCATGGCCATGTACGCGGGCCTCGACCTCGCCATCATGAATCCTTCCAGCGAAGAGATGATGGCGGCGGTCTACTCTTACAACGTCCTCACCAACCGTGATAAGCAGAGCATGGCCTACATCGCCCGCTATGCCGATAAAGTCCCTGCCAGCGCCGCGCTGAAGCAGGCCCAGACGGCCCAGGCGTCTCAGACGTCAAACACCCCGGCGGAGGCGGATGCAGCTCACAGCGGCCCTTTTGCCGCACTGATGCAGGCGGTGGAAAAGGGCCTCAAGGGTGAAGCCGCCGCCCGCACCCACACCCTGCTGGACGAAAACGAGCCCCTGACGCTGGTGGACGAGGCCCTCATCCCGGCGCTGGACGTCGTGGGTGAAAAGTACGAGAAGGGCAAGCTCTTTCTGCCCCAGCTGTTACAGGCCGCCAGCGCCGCACAGGCCGCCTTTGAAGAGATAAAGACAGCCATCGCCAAGCGGGGCGGGGCCGGGGCCAGCAAGGGCCGCATCGTCCTCGCAACCGTCAAGGGCGATGTCCACGACATCGGCAAGAACATCGTCCGCGTCATCCTCGAGAACTACGGCTTCGAGGTCATCGACCTTGGCCGCGATGTGCCGGTGGAGACGGTGGTGGACACTGTCCGGGAGAAGGATGTCCACCTCGTGGGGCTCTCGGCCCTGATGACCACCACCCTCAAGAGCATGGAGGAGACCATCGCGGCCCTCCATGCGGCAAAGCTCGACTGCAAGGTGATGGTGGGCGGCGCTGTCCTGACGCCCGAGTATGCCGAGAAGATCGGCGCGGACTGGTACGCCAAGGATGCCAAGCAGAGTGCCGATATTGCCAAGAAATTCTTCGGCGAGTCATGAAAACAGAGCAAGAGCCGGTGCATCTGCACCGGCTCTTTTGGCGTTTACTGCTCGTATTGGCTATGATCCACCAGCGCCATGATGCGCTCCGGCGGGGCGGAGAGGCAGGCCGGGGCGTCGGGTTCGGCCACGGAGAGGGTCGTCTTGCTCACTTTCCACCACAGACGGGTGGTGCCGTCCGGCAGCTGGAATATGAGGTTCCAGTCGAAGGGGTTCTCGCTGGCCGAGAGAAGCTCCACCGGCAGGGCATTCTCTGCGCCCGGGGCGCAGGGGGCGAAGTCGTGGGCGCGGATGCCCACGGCGGTGCAGCCCTCCGGCACCTCAGCGACGAGGTGCAGCAGACTCTCACAGCCTGCGAGGCGGACGCTGTGGGCGTCCACCCGGGTGCAGGGCAGGATGTTCTTGCAGCCGGTCAGCCGGGCGGCAGCGGTGCTGCGGGGGTCGGCAAAGACCTCTTTCGTGGTGCCGGTGCGGAGCACCTGCCCGCCGTTCATGACGATCATGTCCCGGCACAGGCGGTAAGCTTCGTCCCGGTTGTGGGTGACAAGCAGGGCTGTGCCGGCGAAACCCGCCAGCAGGCTGCCTACTTCGCCCTCCACCTCCTCGCGGAGGTAGCTGTCCAGTGCGCTGAACGGCTCATCCAGCATCAAAATCTTCGGCTTGCCCACCAGAATACGGGCCAGCGCGGTGCGCTGCTGCTGTCCGCCGGAAAGCTCTGCCGGGCGGCGGCTGGCCAGTTCTTCCAGCCGCAAGGCCCGCAGCATCCCGGCGCAGCGAGCCTTGCGGGCGGCTTTGTCCCTTTCGGCTTTCAGGCCGCAGAGGATGTTCTGCTCCACGGTCATATTCGGGAAGAGGGCGTAGTTCTGGAAGAGCAGGCCCACGCCCCGCTGCTGGGGCGGCAGGTCGATGTGCTGCCCGCTGTCGAACAGCACCCGCCCGTCCAGCACGATGCGGCCCTTGTCGGGCTTCACGATGCCCGCGATGCAGCGCAGTGTCATGCTTTTGCCGCAGCCCGACGCGCCCAGAATGGCCGTGGCAGTGTTCCCGGCGGTGAAGTCGGAGCGGAGGGTGAAGCCGTTCAGCTTTTTCTCGATATGTACTTCCAGGCTCATGCGCGGCCACCTGCTTTCTGCTTTTTCTCCAGGAGGTTCACAGCCAGCAGCACCACAGCAGAGATGACGATGTCCACCAGCACCCACCGCATGGCACCGGCCTCATCGTTGGTGCGCCAGAGCTGGTACACCGTGGTGGCGATGGTGGCCGTCTTGCCCGGGGTGTAGCCTGCTATCATGCTGGTAGCACCGTACTCGCCCAAGGCCCGGGCAAAGGCCAGCACCGTACCGGCCAGAATGCCCTG
>OCHB01001884.1_pt1 | contig 10832 bp, 8 predicted proteins | sample 1538731 | NCBI WGS metagenome assembly OCHB01 (sample SAMN04571721, study PRJEB22368) | human gut metagenome | biome: human gut; material: stool | host: Homo sapiens | place: Luxembourg | collected 2012-09-20 | reverse complement strand
CGGCATCACGGTCAGCGGCGGCGAGCCGCTGCGCCAGATGGAGTTCCTGACGGCGTTCTTCGAGCTGGCGCGCTCCAAGGGCGTGCATACGGCTCTGGACACCGCCGGTCAGCCCTTCCGCCCCGACGATGCAGCGTATCTGGCCGATTTTGACCGGCTGATGAAGTCCACCAGCCTTGTCATCCTCGATTTGAAGGAGATCGACCCGGAGAAGCACCGCAGGCTCACCGGCAGGGACAACGCGAATATCCTTGCGATGGCGCGCCACATCTCCGACCTCGGCGTGCCGCTCTGGATACGCCATGTCCTCGTCCCCGGCCTGACGGACGACGAAGACGGCCTGCGGAAGACCGCAGAGTTCATCTCGTCCCTCAAGACGGTGCAGCGGGTAGAGGTCTTGCCCTACCACACGCTGGGCCTCTTCAAGTGGCAGAAACTCGGCATCCCTTATCCCCTGCCCGATGCCGTCCCGCCCACGGCGGAACAGGTCAAGCGGGCCGAGGAGCTGCTGGAAGTCAGCAAATATACAGGCTGACAAAATCAGCTCATATAAAACAAAGAGGCGTGACCGCAAGGTCACGCCTCTTTTACTTTTTGTAGTTTAACCGCCCAGATATGCGCTGCGGACACGCTCGTTGGTCAGCAGCTCAGCACCGGTGCCATCCATGACCACGCGGCCCGTCTCGAGGACGTAGGCGCGGTCTGCCACGGAAAGGGCCATCTGTGCATTCTGCTCGACCAGCAGGATGGTCATGCCCTCTTTGTGAATGTTCTGGATGATGTCGAAGATTTCCTGCACCAGCAGGGGCGACAGACCCATGGAGGGCTCGTCCAGCATCAGCATGGAGGCGTTGCTCATCAGAGCACGGCCCATTGCCAGCATCTGCTGCTCGCCGCCGGACATGGTGCCGGCCAGCTGCTTGCGGCGCTCCTTCAGGCGGGGGAAGAGCTCAAAGACCTTCTCCTTGTTGGGAGCGATGGTGGAAGCAGGCTGGGTATAAGCGCCCATGTCCAGATTCTCTTCCACGGTCATGTGCAGGAAGACATGACGGCCTTCCGGCACCTGTGCCAGACCGGCCTCGACGATTTTATGAGCGCGGACGCCCTTGATGCTCTTGCCCTTGTAGAGGACGTCGCCGGTCTTCGGGTGGAGCAGGCCGGAGATGGTCTTCAGGGTGGTGGACTTACCGGCACCATTGGCACCGATGAGGGTGACGATCTCGCCCTCGTTCACCTCGAAGGAGACATCCTTGACTGCGTGGATGTTGCCATAAAAGACGTTGATATTATCAACTTTCAGCAAAGTCTGTGCCATCGTTCAGCCCTCCTTCTTGCCCAGGTAGGCTTCGATGACCTGGGGATTGTTGCGGATCTCGTCCGGCGTACCCTTGGCGATGATGCGGCCAAAATTCAGCACGGCGATGCCCTCGCAGATGCCCATAACGAGGCTCATATCATGCTCGATGAGGAGGACGGCAATGTTGAACTCGTCGCGGATGCGGCGGATGGTCTCCGTCAGCTCTGCGGTCTCGGAGGGGTTCATGCCAGCGGCTGGCTCGTCCAGAAGCAGCAGCTTCGGGCTGGTAGCCAGCGCGCGCATGATCTCCAGACGGCGCTGTGCGCCGTAGGGCAGGCTGCCGGCCTGTGCATCGGCGAGGTCGGCCATGTGGAAGATGTCCAGCAGCTCGAAAGCACGTTCGGTGCAGCGCTTCTCTTCCTTCCAGTAGTTGGGCAGGCGGATGAGAGATGATCCCAGATTGTACTTCATGGACTCGTGGAGGCCCACCTTGATGTTGTCGATGACGGACAGGTCCTTGAACAGGCGGATATTCTGGAAAGTACGAGCCACGCCCATCCGGTTGACCTGATAGGTCTTTTTGCCGGCGGTGGGCATCCCATCGATGAGGATGGAGCCGCGGGTGGGCTGGTAGACGTTGGTCAGCAGGTTGAAGACGGTGGTCTTACCGGCGCCGTTGGGGCCGATGAGGCCGGTGATCTCGTTGCGGCCGATCATCAGGTTGAAGCCGTCCACGGCGGTCAGGCCGCCGAAGTCGATGCCCAGTTCACGGACGTCGAGGATGGGCTTCTTATCCTTGTCGCGGTCGGTCAGGAAGCCGCCGGAAGGGACGCTGTGTAACTTAGTCTGGAACTCACTCATGGTCTGCGCCCTCCTTGTCAGCATTCTTCTTGTGGAACAGCTCGCCGTTCATGACCTTTTCCACGATGCGGCTCATGGAGAAATCGTAGCTGCCCAGCAGTCCGCCCGGACGGAAGATCATCATCAGGATGAGCACCAGCGAGTAGATGACCATGCGGTAGCTGTCGAAGCTGCGGGTAGCCTCGGGCAGGATGGTCAGGACGGTAGCGGAGAGGATGGAGCCCAGCATGGAGCCCATGCCGCCCAGAACCACCATGACCAGGATCTCGATGGACTTCATGAAGCCGAAGGTGGAGGGATTCAGAACGCCGATGTAGCAGGCGTACAGACCACCGGCCAGACCGGCAAAGGCAGCAGAGAAAGCGAAGGCCATGACCTTATAATAAGTAGTCTGGATGCCGCAGCTCTCGGCAGCGATCTCGTTGTCACGGATGGCGAGGACGGCACGGCCATGGCGGCTCTTCATCATGGCATGGATGAGGAAGCAGGTGATGACCACACAGAGGAAGACATTGGCGAAGTTGGAGTACTTGGGGATGTTCTTGAGGCCCTTGGAGCCGTAGAACAGGCTGTAGCCCAGCACATCGTCGATGTTGTTCAGGGTGATGCGGATGATCTCGCCGAAGCCCAGGGTCAGGATGGCCAGATAATCACCGGTCAGACGGAGGGCCGGGACGCCGATGAGGACGCCAAACAGGCCGGCCATCACAGCGCCCAGTGCAAGGCCGATGGCAAAGGAAACGCCATCGGGCAGAGGGCTGTACTTGGTGAAGAGGGCGCAGGTGTAAGCACCCACGGCCATGAAACCGGCGTGGCCCAGCGGCAGCTGGCCCAGATAGCCGGTGGCCACGTTCAGGGACACGGCCAGAATGATGTTGATGCCCACGGTCATGAGCACCTTGTTCTGGTAAGTGGAGAGCATGTTGCCGGTCATGTAGGAAAAGGCCAGGAACAGCAGCACCACCAGCACGGCGTTCATGAGGTAGCGCACGGGCATTTTGAGCGTTTTGCGATTCTTGTTCATCTTCATGCCCTCCTTACACCTTTTCCTGCACCTTGCGGCCAAGGAAGCCCGTGGGCTTGAACAGCAGCACGATGATGAGGATGGCGAACGTGACAGCGTCCTTCCAGGCAGACAGGCCGATGGCGGAAACGAAGCACTCGCACAGGCCGATGACGATGCCGCCGACCATTGCGCCCGGGATGGAGCCGATGCCGCCCAGAACGGCGGCGACGAAGGCTTTCAGGCCCAGCATGGAGCCCATGGTGGGAGTGGCCTGCGGGTAGGAGCAGCAGTACAGCACCGAGCCGATGCCGGCCAGTGCAGAGCCGACCGCGAAGGTAAAGGAGATGGTGCTGTTGACGTTGATGCCCATCAGGCGGGCAGCGTCCATATCCTCAGAGACGGCGCGCATGGCCTTGCCAAGCTTGGTCTTCTGGACGAGGAAGGTCAGCACCAGCATGGACAGCACGGTGACCGCCAGCGTGATGATGGAGGTCAGGCCCAGAGGCACTTTGCCCAGATAGAAGGTCTTGTTGTCGTAGTAAGACGGGATGACCTTTGCGCCCGAGCCCATGACCAGCTCAGCCGTGTACTCGAGGAAGAACGACACGCCGATGGCCGTGATGAGCAGAGAGATACGGGGTGCGCTGCGCAGCGGGGTGTAGGCGATCTTTTCGATGACCACGCCCAGCAGCGTACAGGTGAGGATGGTGGCACAGACCGCCGTGACCGGGCCGAGGCCCAGCTGGTTCATGACGAACCAGGACATGTACGCGCCCACCATGATAACGTCGCCGTGGGCAAAGTTCAGCAGCAGGATGATGCCGTACACCATGCTGTAGCCCAGTGCGATCAGTGCATAGATGCTGCCCAGCGACAAGCCGTTGATGAGCTGGCTGAAAAACACTGTCATGGATGGATACTTCCTTTCTTTCCGGCGCTGTTGCACGCCTTATGTGGGGATACACTTTTTTACCAAAAAAGCGGAGATCACCGGGGCAATACTGTTCCGGCGTTCTCCGCAGTCGGGTCAATTTACGATCATTCGGATCTCAGCGGCGCTTCCATCACCGGTCGATGGAAGAAAGCTGGGATCAGAACATTTCCTTCAGCACCGGCTTGCCGTCCACATAGGTCAGGATAGCAGTCTGCTTGACGGGGTCGTGATGCTCGTCGAAGGTGAAGGTGCCGGTGATGCCGTCGATGGTGCCGGAGGCAATGGCATCGATGACAGCCTGCTTGTAATCGTCGGTGCCAGCCTCGAGACCGGCATCCTCAGCAGCCTGCAGGCCGTAGACGATGGTCTTTGCTGCATCGTAGCCCAGAGGAGAGAAGCCGTTGGGGTACTCCTGACCGTACTCTGCCTTGTAGGCATCCTCAAACTCGGCGTTGGAGCCCTTTGCGTAGTTGGCGCAGAAGTAAGTGTCCTTCAGCTGATCGTTGGAGGCGTAGCCTTCCAGACCATCCCAGCCGTCGCCGCCCAGGAACGGAACGGTCAGGCCGACGCTCTCGGCCTGAGACAGGATCTGGCCCACTTCCTCGTAGTAGTTGGGGCAGAAGACGGTCTCGGGGTCCTTGCCGAGGATGGTGGTCAGCTGAGTCTTGAAGTCCACATCGCCCTCAGAGTAGCTCTCCTGATCGACGATGGTGCCGCCCAGAGACTCGAACTCGTTGACGAAGTTCTCTGCCAGACCCTCGTTGTAGTCAGCACCCTTCTTGAAGATGACGGCTGCCTTGGTGTAGCCCAGCTTCTGGTATGCGTAGTCAGCCATCTTGATGCCCTGGAACGGGTCGGTGAAGGTGGCGCGGAAGACGTTTGCGTTCACGGTGTCGGTCTCGGCATCGTAGGTGACAGCCTCAGCGGTAGCGGAAGCGGTGACCATGGGCATATTGTAGTCTGCGCTCTCAGCAACAACTGCCAGAGTCGGGGTGGTGGTAACGTCGCCGATCAGAGCGGTCATGCCCTCGTCCACCATCTTGGTGAAGCAGTTGACAGCCTGCGTAGCGTCGCCCTGCTCGTCCTCGGTGAGGATCTCGATCTGCTTGCCGTTGATGCCGCCGTTGGCGTTGACCTGCTTCAGGTACAGGGTAGCACCGTTGACAACAGCCTGACCGTAAACGGAGACGTTGCCGCTCAGGGGACCCATAACGCCGACCTTGATGGTGTCGCCGGAAGCTGCAGCTGCGGTAGAACCGGAAGCGGCAGCAGTGGAAGCTGCGGTGCTGGAAGAGCCGCCGCAGGCAGTCAGAACACCGGCAGCAGCCACGACACCGGCAGCAGCCAGAAAGTTACGACGAGAGATCATGTTTTTCATAAGTCTATATCCTCCTGATATTTGGAAGCGTTCGTGTTATTTGCAGCCCTTGCGCACGGCCCATGAGCCAGTGTCCCGAAAAGCTGTTAAGGAAGCAGCGCTCCCTTCCCTCAAAGCAGCTCTGCTTCCCTGAGTCTTATTATAAGCACTTCGGTGCAAGTCCGCAATTCACAAATCGTCCATAGTTTTGGAGGGGTTTCGGGTAAAACTCGCTATTTTTCACAAAATCAAGCGCCGCTTTTTGGTCACTTTTTCAAATTGTTCACCTGATAAAAACAGAACATGAAAGCAATTCACAAGTAACAAAAAGATGACACAACTTTCCTCTCCTGAAGTTTGCTACTGCTAACATCCATGCATCCTCTTGCATCCCGGGCCGAATCATGGTAGGATAATGTCGGTTAGTTAGCATATACTATCCAAATGAGAAGAGCGCATCCATTCCTATTATTCCTATTATATATGGAGGTACAAATCATGAACTATCTTGAGATCGTAGACGTTCAGGGCCGTGAGATCTTGGACTCCCGCGGCAACCCCACTGTTGAGGCTGAGATCACCCTCGCCGACGGCACCGTGGCCCGGGGCTGCGCACCGTCCGGCGCATCCACCGGCGAGTTCGAAGCGCTGGAGCTGCGCGACGGCGACAAGGGCCGCTATCTGGGCAAGGGCGTCACCAAGGCCGTAGAGAACATCAACACCGTCATCGCTGATGCTGTCATCGGCATGGATGCTTCCGACATCTACGCCATCGACAAGGCTATGATCGACGCCGACGGCACCAAGGACAAGTCCAAGCTGGGCGCAAACGCCATTCTGGCCGTTTCCATCGCTGCCTGCCGCGCTGCTGCCACTTCGCTGGACATGCCCCTCTACCGCTTCCTCGGCGGCGTGAACGGCAACCGCCTGCCCGTCCCCATGATGAACATCCTGAACGGCGGCGCACACGCCACCAACACCGTGGACACCCAGGAGTTCATGATCATGCCCGTGGGCGCACCTTCCTTTAAGGAGGGCCTGCGCTGGTGCGCTGAGGTCTTCCACGCTCTGGCTTCCATCCTGAAGGCAAAGGGTCTGGCTACCTCCGTGGGCGACGAGGGCGGCTTCGCTCCCAACCTGTCCAGCGACGAGGAGACCATTGAGACCATTCTGGCCGCCATCGAGAAGGCCGGTTATCTTCCCGGCAAGGACTTCATGCTGGCCATGGACGCTGCTTCCTCCGAGTGGAAGAGCCCCAAGGGCAAGGGCTTCTACAAGCTGCCCAAGGCCGGCACCGAGTTCACCTCCAGCGAGCTGATCGCACACTGGAAGAGTCTGGTGGAAAAGTACCCCATCATCTCCATCGAGGACGGCCTGGATGAAGAGGACTGGGAAGGCTGGCAGGAGATGACCCGCGAGCTGGGCGGCAAGGTCCAGCTGGTTGGCGACGACCTGTTCGTCACCAACACCGAGCGTCTGGCCAAGGGCATCCAGCTGGGTGCCGGCAATGCCATCCTCATCAAGCTGAACCAGATCGGCTCCGTATCTGAGACTCTGGAAGCCATCAAGATGGCTCACAAGGCCGGCTATACCGCCATCAGCTCTCACCGCTCCGGCGAGACTGAGGACACCACCATCGCCGACTTGGCCGTGGCCCTGAACACCTGCCAGATCAAGACCGGCGCCCCCAGCCGCACCGAGCGTGTGGCAAAGTACAACCAGCTGCTGCGCATCGAGGAGCAGCTGGGCGGCAGCGCCGTCTACCCCGGCATGGCTGCCTTCAACGTGAAGCGCTAACTCAGACTCTGCGACAGGAGCGCCAGTCCCGGCTTTGCCGGAGCTGGCGCTCTTTTTTGTCATTTCCATGTCAATTTGTCTAAAGTATACAAGAAAAAACATTAAAACTCAGCAAATCGACTATTGCTAATTCTCAACTGATATATTAGAATATAAGTGAGAGAGCGAGGCACTCCTGCCGCGCATAAACGCAAAGCAATATTAACGGAGGACATCCACTATGCCTATGAAAATGGGTTGGCGCTGGTATGGCGAGGGCAACGACCCCGTCACCCTCAGCGACATCAAGCAGATCCCCGGCGTGACCAGCATCGTCTGGGCGCTGCACAACAAGATGCCCGGCGAGATCTGGGAGATCGACGAGATCCAGAAGGTCGCAGACCAGATCCACGCTTACGGCTTCGATATGGACGTTGTCGAGTCTGTCAACGTCCACGACGACATCAAGATCGGCCTGCCCACCCGCGATAAGTACATCGAGAACTACAAGCAGTGCATCCGCAACCTGTCCAAGTTCGGTGTCAAGGTCATCTGCTACAACTTCATGCCCATCTTCGACTGGACCCGCACCGACCTGTTCCACCCCGTCGGCGACGGCTCCACCGCACTGTTCTACGAGAAGGACAAGATCAAGGGCGACTACAAGTCCATGGCCGAGTACATCATGTCCTTCACTGAGAAGTACAACATGACCTTCCCCGGCTGGGAGCCGGAGCGCATGGCAAAGCTGGACGAGCTGTTCAAGGCCTACGCCCCTGTCACCAAGGAAAAGCTCTGGGAGAACCTGAAGTACTTCCTCGAAGCCCTGATGCCCACCTGCCGCGAGTGCGACATCAAGATGGCCATCCACATGGACGATCCCCCTTGGGATATCTTCGGCCTGCCCCGCCTGCTGGTGGATGCTGAGAGCATCGACCGCTTCCTGAGCATGGTGGACGACGAGTACAACTGCCTGACCCTCTGCTCCGGCAGCCTGAACGCCAACCCCAACAACAATGTGGCTGAGATCGTCCGCAAGCACTGCGACCGCATCGCATTCGCACACATCCGCAACATCCATCACTTCCCCAACGGCGACTTCTCCGAGGCTGCCCACCGCGACTGCTGCGGCGAGACCGGCATCATCGAGATCCTGCGCGCCTACCATGACTGCGGCTACGAGGGCTATATCCGCCCCGACCACGGCCGTCAGCTGTGGGAGGAAGGCCCCGGCAACTGCCGCCCCGGTTACGGCAAGTATGACCGTGCTCTGGGTATCCAGTACATGCTGGGTGTCTGGGACCTGCTGGATCGTCTGGATGAAGAGAAAAAGAAAGGCTGAGTACTATTATGAAGCTGTCTGATATCAAGAACGGCAATCTGTCCGCCGAGTGGGCAGAAAAGGGCTACGAGCTGCCCAAGTTTGACGTGGAGGCTGTCAAGGCCAAGACCCACGCAGAGCCCACCTGGGTGCACTTCGGCGCAGGCAATATCTTCCGTGCCTTCCCCGCTGCCATCCTGAACGAGGCCCTGAACAGCGGCAAGTATGACCGCGGTGTCATTGTTGCTGAGAGCTTTGACTACGAGATCATCGACAAGGCTTACCAGCCCTACGACAACCTGAGCCTGCTGGTCTGCCTGAAGTCCACCGGCGACATCGAGAAGAAGGTCATCGCCTCCGTCACCGAGAGCCTGAAGGCTGACTACTCCTTCGGCGCTGACTGGGCTCGTCTGGTCGAGATCTTCCAGGCACCCAGCCTGCAGATGATCTCCTTCACCATCACCGAGAAGGGCTACGGCGTCGCTCCTGCTGACCTCGAGCGCGGCCTGACCCCCGTTCTGGCCATGGGCAAGGTCACTGCTCTGCTGTACGAGCGCTTCAAGGCCGGCAAGCTGCCCCTGACCGTCCAGAGCATGGACAACTGCTCTCACAACGGCGATAAGGTCAAGGCCGCAGTCTTTGCCTACGCTTCCAAGTGGGTCGAGCAGGGCCTGGTCCCCGCCGAGTTCTTGGCCTACGTCAAGGACGAGACCAAGATCACCTTCCCCTGGAGCATGATCGACAAGATCACTCCCCGCCCGGATGCCAAGGTCCAGAAGATGCTGGCTGACGACGGTTTTGAGGACAACTACACCATCGTCACCGAGAAGCACACCTTCACCGCTCCCTTCGTCAACGCCGAGGAGACCCAGTACCTCTGCATCGAGGACCACTACACCAATGGCCGTCCTCCGCTGGAGCTGGGCGGTGTCCTCTACTGCGACCGCGAGACCGTCGATAAGATCGAGAAGATGAAGGTCTGCACCTGCCTCAACCCCCTGCACACCGCCATGTCCATCTACGGCTGCATGCTGGGCTACACCCTCATCTCCGCTGAGATGGCTGATGAGGACCTGCGCAGCTTCATCCAGAAGATCGGCTACATCGAGGCGATGCCCGTCGTCGTTGACCCCGGCGTTCTGAACCCCTACGAGTTCATCGGCGCTGTCATCAACCGCCGTCTGCCCAACCCCTTCATGCCCGACGCTCCTCAGCGTATCGTCACCGATACCTCCCAGAAGCTGGCGATCCGTTTCGGCGAGACCATCAAGGCTTACGAGGCGCGCGGTCTGGACAAGTCCAACCTCGTGCTGATCCCGCTGGTGCTGGCAGGCTATGCCCGCTACCTGAAGGGCATCGACGACAACGGTCAGCCCTTCGAGATCTCCACTGACCCGCTGCTGGCTGAGTTGCAGGCCATCGTGGCTCCCCTGAAGGTGGAAGCCGGTGAGCAGGACTTCTCCTGCCTGAAGGCTCTGTACAGCCGCACCGATGTCTTCGGCGTGGACCTGTACGCCGTCGGTCTGGGCGAGAAGATCGAGTCCATGGCCAAGGAGCTGTTCGCAGGCCCCGGCGCTGTCCGCGCTACCCTGCACAAGTACGTCAAGGCCCGCTGATCTAAGCGTCCCCTGACTTAACAAGCCATTTCCGCACCCATGCTGCGTTTTGCTTTGCCGCAGCATGGGTTTTTATTATGTCTTTTTTTCGGCACAGGAAAAGCCGCCGGGCCTTGCGGCCCGACGGCTTTTCTTATGATAGGAGGATCAAAAATGATCGTAGACTATCTTATTCAGTTCAGGATGGTCTGCTCGGTCTCGACGTCGAACAGGTGGACCTTGTGGGGATCGAAGGCAACGCGGACGGTGTCTCCGTTGCGGGCCTTGGAGGTGGGAGCGACGCGGGCGGTCATCTTGTTGCCCTTGTACTCCAGGTACAGGTAGATCTCAGCGCCCATCATCTCAGAGACATCGACCTTAGCATCCAGCTGGCAGTCGGTGTGCTTTGCCATGAACTCGGGCTCATCGTCGATGTCCTCGGGACGGATGCCCATCTTGACCTTCTTGCCGACGTAGGAATCCAGCTTGCTGTCAGCGGTCTTCTCCTTGGGCAGGGGGATGAGGTCGCCGCCCAGATCGACGCTGTACTGGTCGCCCTTCTTGACGATGGTGCCGTCCAGGAAGTTCATCTGGGGGCTGCCGATGAAGCCTGCGACGAACATGTTGCAGGGCATATCGTACAGGTTCTGCGGGGTATCGACCTGCTGGATGATGCCGTCCTTCA
>OCHB01001880.1_pt1 | contig 10862 bp, 7 predicted proteins | sample 1538731 | NCBI WGS metagenome assembly OCHB01 (sample SAMN04571721, study PRJEB22368) | human gut metagenome | biome: human gut; material: stool | host: Homo sapiens | place: Luxembourg | collected 2012-09-20 | reverse complement strand
CGAGCCGACCGCGATCGCGGGCCGCACTCTGCGTTCCCCGAGCAGCCGCACGCGGACCGAAACCGAACGGTCCTCGTTGACGAAGGCCGTGCGACGTTCGTTCATGAACGCCGTCGAGGTCAGCGCGACTTCCAGAAAAGGCAAGAACGTTACGTTCAGATAGTAATTGAACGTGTGGTAGTCGAAGGTAGCCGGCGTCAACCGGTCGTTGAGGAAATTGGCTCCGATGCGGACAGTGCCGTCGGCGGCCATTTCCGCCGACGGACTGTTCAGCAAGCCGGTGACACCCAGCGTCGACTGCGCCGACAGTTTCGATGCAACGGACATACATCCGAGCAGAACGATCGATACGGCACTCCTTACGATCCATTCGGGCCCAATCATCATGCGGTCGAAACTATCGGGTTCGTAGTCGGGTTACGGTCGTTCTCGATCAGTTGCTTCCGCCGCCGCCCGTACCGTCGCCGCCGGGAACCGTATGCGTGTCGCCGGGCGTGAAGTCGGTCGTGACCGATACCGAATTGGCCGGGACGAGCGTATTGACAACCACGCTGTACGAAGAGCCGGAGGTGCTCATGATGTTGAACGTATAGGCCACGGTCGTCACTACCTGCTGGGCGGTCATCGTCAGCTTCGTGTTGGCCGGAACCGAAATATTCACAGGAATTTCCGACTCGACCGTAGTCATCTGATCGACAGCGTCCACGCCTTGGTTGGAGGCCTTGATCACCTTCTGTATCTCGGCGGTCAGTTCGTCCACGTCGCTCGTGATGCCTGCGGCCTGAAGCGCATCGGCGATCGGAGTCGTATAGACGTAGCCGGTCAAACGCTGAACCTTCGCGAAGATCACCGGAACGGGCTCGAGTTTGCCGGTATTGTCGATCACGCCGTCGATCACGTCGATGCTGCGCGACTCGCTGCTCACCTCGCTGCGGCCGTTGGAGAAACCGATCTTGTAGATCGAGAAATGGTCGATCGTCGTATTATACGCGCCGTTGGCGAACGTCACGGGTTGCGACATCGTGTTCCACATACCGGTTCCGGCATCGTAATACTGCAGGAACGTATTGCCGAAATAGTGGTTCGTCATCGGGTTCTGAACCGCCAGATTCAGGGCCGGCGAGAACCGGTAGCCTTCCGGCAGGAATTGCAGCACGGCCAGTCCGGTCGTCGATTCGGCCTGTCCGGTCACGATGTCGTTCACGGGAGTGGCCGTGATATTGATTTCCCCGGCCACGTCCTTGCCCGACGCATCCTTGACCGTCGTACTCGGATTGACCGTCAGTTGAGCCGTCACCGCGCCGGTCACGGGAACCGTGCCGCCGGCCGCCGGATCGACGGTCGTCATACCCGCCGGAAGCTTGACCATCGTGATCTTGAGTTGATAATCGATGATCGTGCCGCGCAGCGTCGGGAACTCGAGACTGTAATAGGTCGTGTTGTACCCGCCCAGCGAGAACGTCAGATCGTAGCGCCCGGCCGAAACGAGTCCCTCGAACGAGAAGTAGCCGTTCGCGTCGGTCGTCGTCTCGTCCGAAACCGATCCGAACTTATACGAAACGGTCACGCCGGCCAAAGCGGTCAGATCGGAATTCTCCAGATTGTTGCCCAGCACCTGACCCGAAATGTTGTACTTCGCAGTCTCGTCGGGACGAATGGGAGGTTCGGTCGTCTTGTTGCAGGCGGTAGCCAGAACAACTGTTGCCAAACCGAGCAAAGCCGTTTTGAACAGTTTGGCGATACGGGGTTGATTTTTTTCCATAACGATTGAATTAATGATTGGTATAATTGTTAATTATCTGGTTGTATCGCGTCGCATTGAAGAAATTCTCCGCGCAATTGTCGTCGGGCGAGGTTTCGTAGTTCCGGCCGTAATGCAGATAGGCTTTGGCATTGTACACCATCTCGAAATACCTCGACGGCGCGACCCGCACAGGCCGGCGGCGCTTGATCCTGTACGGAGGAAGCGCCAGAGCGAAATAAAATCCGCCGTTGTAGTCGACCTTCTGCGTCTTCTGCACATAAAATCCTACGGCGGCTCTGCGAAAATATCGGGTTACCTTGGCCGTCGCACCGATGTCGTCCCCCAAATACCGGGCCGCACTTACATCGAACATCAGATCGAACCGGTTCCACAGGTAATTTCCGCCCGCCATCCAGGTCCATTTGCTCATCGGGGCATACGACCAACCGTCGAAGTAGAGATACGAAATCCCCGTCAGCCCGGCTTCGGCATAGATTCCGAAATGCCGGCCGACAGGCTTGAACAGCTTCAGGTCGGCTCCCCAACGGTTCATACTGAAATTTCCGAAGGTAGCCTTCGCCAGCACGTTCGCGGGCAGGCGGAAGCGTTGGGACAGCGTCAGGTAGCCCGGCCTCACCCGGCTTTCCTCCTTGTAAAACTCGTTCAGGATCGGAACGATCAGCTGCGCCGTCAGCTTGGAGCCTCTCCAAAGGTTGACCTCCAGCGTCGGATTCAGATTGATCTGCACCTCGTACATCACGTCGAGCCGCGAATTGCGGAACCGGAACTGGGGATACAGGATCAGATCGACCCTCCCGGCCGAACTCCTCAGGAACCTTTTCGCTCCCGGACGACTTGTCAAAGAACGTTTCCATGCCTCTCGCGCATCCCGCGTATCGAAATCCAGCCTCCACCGCACCGAATCGGGATAGCCTCCGGTCTCAAGCACGAACTTCGGAATGCGGTCCTCCGTCCATACGACGGTCATCGGCCCTCCTGCCGAGTCTCCGGCCGCCCCGATCCGTCCCGTCACCGCATCGACGGCGTCCCGCATGGACCGGAAAGGGACCGGTTCGAGAAAAACATAGCTCCCGGTCTCGCCCTTCAACTGCCTGACATTCTCGAATCCCGACGAGAGTAGCTCCCGCTCGAGCGGAGTCTGCGCAGCCGACGACACGGCGGCGAGCGCGAGCGGCACAGCCAGCCGGCCGCCGCCGAAAATACGGGTTAGGATGCCTTTTTTCACTTCGTTCTCGATCTATTCTTGTTTCCGTCACGGAAATTGCGTCCCATGCAACATCCGGGCCGGAGCCTCCGGGACCGGCCGGAAGCGCGGCATCTTGTCCCTTTTATATCACAAATCCGTCATAACGCGACACTTACACACCGCCCGGAGCTTTCGCCGAAAGTCTTAGGAGATTTTTTCCCGGTCCGTTGCGGAAACATTCAAATATTGAGCCTGAATCTTGTAAAACGCGCGGCAGGAGAAAATTCCTTTTTCTGCACGTATCGGGAAAACGAGGATTCGGACCGATTGTCCGGCATGAACGGTTCCGGGCGGACGCGGCCAGCTCCCGTTCTCAGGAAGGCCTGAAAAGCAATGTCGAAAGAATGTACGGATCGATTCGACGCGGGTTCCCGCTGCCGGACCGGCGGCCGACGTATGATCCGGAATCGGCCGGACCGAACCGCGCGCGGCCGGATCTCTCCGCGGCCCGGCGCGGCGACCGTAAGATTCGCGCCGCAGGATACACCGCCTGCGAGGATTCACTCCGTTCGCCGGACGCATACAAACGAAAAGCCCCGCCGAAATTCGGCGGGGCTTTTAACGGATCGCTCGGATATCTGGCGGAAAAGGCGGGATTCGAACCCGCGATACCCTTTTGAGGTATACACACTTTCCAGGCGTGCTCCTTCGACCGCTCGGACACTTTTCCCTGACAGACCCCTCCGGCGGACTCGCGCCTCGGGGGACCAAACGTGCCGCAAGGTACGAAAATTCCTGAAAATAAAAAATACCGGCGGCGCATTCGCACGCTCCGCACGAACGTTATCTCTCGCCGGCCGCGCCGTACCGTCTTTCCCCTTAAGAACCGGACAGCACCGGCGAGCCGCCCCGTTCCTGTCGATGCTTTCGCTACCGGATATCAACCTATGCGGACGCTACTTCAAGTCCCAAAAAAATCGGAGCGCGGCCGACCGGCCCGGCGTTCCGTTCCGGACAAATCGTCTCGCGGCGGCCCCGGCCCGATCCCATCGACCGGCTCAGATTCCGCGAATGCAATAAGCAGGACGAAACCGCTACGGGCAGACCGTTCTCATGCGGAGTTTCTTTTCCGGCGCATCTTTTCTATGCGGACGAAACGTGCGAATCGGTCCGGACCGGTCCCGTTTCTGCAACATGCTCTCGACCGGCAAAAGGCGGGCCGGGCGTCGGGCTTCTTGTCAAAGGGAAGGCTGCAGGGGCAAAGCCGTGTCGGGAACCCTGAAATCGATCGCAGCCGAGTCGTACTTCAGCAATCGATCGATCCGCTCGCGCAACTCGATTTCGCGCCGCATGCTGTCCACGCCGGTTATCAGCGCATCGACGAGACGGTCGGCCACATACTTGCCGCCCGTATAACCGATATGCGTGTAGTCCTTGGCCGCCCAATGCTTCTCGACGAAGCGGACCATGCTGTTATGCCCTCCCATCGCGTCGAACGTATTCCAGAACGCTACGCCCGCCTGCTCGGCGGCCGAACGCTGCGCGGCGATCATGCCCGGAACCGAGGGCATCGTCTCGAACTCCCCGTCTCGCTGCATACTGCGGTCGCATATGCCCATCACCAGCACGCTGCTGCCGGGAAAGCATTGTTTCATGTAGTTGATTACCCGGACGAAATTCTTCGCATAGGAGCCGTAGCGCATCACCTCGGGAGACATCACGTTCAGCCCGTACTGCAACACGACCAGATCGTAGCCGAGCAGTTCGCCGATCCTCGCATTGACTCCGGGATTGGTCCCGAACAGCGCCAGCCCGCTGTTACCCCGGATCGAGAAATTGTCGACCGTTACGCCATCCGGACACTCCAGCTCGATTCCATACCCGACGAATCCCTCGGGATCGCTCAACGTGACGGCGATCGTGCGGACCGGACCGTTGATTACGATCTGCTGCGCCAGAGGACTCGGGTCGGGCCGGAAATCGCGCTCGAGCGAGTCGTTGACCACGACGTGCAGCGAGGTGTTGCCCCGATTGATAAACAGAATCCGCGCCACGCGCGCCGCATCGATATGCCTGCGGAAAGTCACGCCCTCCATGCGCGCCGTCGCGCCCTGCTGGGGAATGCAGACGTTGCCCGACACGAAAAACTTGTCCCGTACGTCCTCGGGCACTTTCCGGAACGCCTTGACGTCGTAGGTTTTCCAACCGTCGAACGTATGCCGCACCGTAGCCCTGTACAGCGCGATCGGAGACGAGAAAGGTACGAAGCCGACGCCGCAGCCGCCGTACAGATCCTGCATCCGCTCGCGCACATCGGCCGTCACGATATCGCCCTCGATGAACGAGTCGCCGAGAACGGCGATCCGGACGGGCCGCCGGCGGTCCTTTTCGAGCATCGTACGGTAGAAATGCTCCATGGCCGGAACCTCGCCGCCGAAATCCTCGATCGCAACGAGCGCCGCCGAATCGATTCCCGTTCCCTCGTTCCCGGAGCGATCGTGCCCGGGCATCGGCCGGTATCCCGGCAGATCCCATACCAACTCCCGTATTTCCGGTTCGGCGGCTTGCCGTCCTCCGGCCGAGTCGGCAGCCAGCGAATCGGCAGCGGCAGCCGCCTCGATCGCCCGGCCTTCGGCCAAAAACGTGGTATCGAAATAGAGATCGGCTTCCTCCAGCCGGGGATGCTCCTCCTGCCGGATCAGGTCGGACAGGATATTGACCCTCTTCACGCTCGCCCGGCCCACCTGAAAACCGGGTATCAACGACATGCCGACCGTCATGACGACGACGATCAGCGTGATCCAGAAAGCGCTGCCCGTATAATTGCGTTGCTCGTCCATGTTCTTCGTATCTGTACCGGGGCGAAATTAATAAATTATATCGGGCAAAGCACCCTGCCCGCGGCCGTTTCCGAAACGAACGGCACAGAACGCAGGAATGAAAAGGCCTGCAAACGGCAGTCCATCCGGCGAAAAAGTCCCGGTCCCGCCGCACACGAGAAATAATAAAGCCGGCCGAAGCGATCGCTCCGCCGGTTTTCCGGTTTCCCGGCACTGCGAGTTTTCCGCATTCCGTCGGTTTTCCTTTTCAGCCCCCGCCGGAATCCGGTGAGCCCGCTTTACTTGATTCGCTGGTCGAGCGGAACGAACTCCTTCTCGCCCGACACGTTCCGGTAGGCGGGACGAATGATCCGCTTGCTGTCGAAATTCAGCTCTTCGATCCGGTGGGCGGTCCATCCGGCGATGCGGCTCATCGCGAACAGCGGCGTGAACACCTCGCGGGGCAGGCCGATCAGATCGTACACGAATCCCGAATAGAAGTCCACGTTCGCGCAGACCCGCTTGTTGACCTTGTTGCCCTTGAAGTTCATGAACGTCTCCACGGCCCGCTCTTCGAGCAGCTCCAGAAAGGCGAACTCCCGCTCGCGTCCTTTCTCCTTGGCCAAATCGCGGGCCATTTCGCGCAGCAGCACGGTCCGCGGATCGGAAATCGTATAAACCGCATGTCCGATACCGTAGATCAGCCCGCACTTGTCATACACCTCTTTGCGCAGCATTTTGATCAGATAGGAATCGATCTCTTCCTTGCTGGTCCAGTCGCGTATGTTCTCCTTGAGATGCTCGAACTGGTCGACGACGGCCAGATTGGCTCCGCCGTGAAGCGGTCCCTTGAGCGATCCTATTCCCGCCGCGATCGACGAATAGGTATCGGTTCCCGACGAACTGGTTACGCGGACCGTGAACGTCGAGTTGTTGCCGCCGCCGTGCTCGGCATGCAACATCAGCGCCAGATCGAGCGTGCGCGCGTCGAGCTCCGTATAGCTGCCCTTGAGCATATAGAGAAAATTCTCCGCTATCGAAAGCTCCTCCTTCGGAAAGCGGATATGCAGCGAGCGCCCCTGATTGCTGTGACGCACGATGTTGTACGCATAGGCGATGATCGTGGGAAACTTCGCGATCAGATCGATCGATTGCCGCATCAGGTTATCGCGCGAGGTATCGTCCGGGTTATTGTCGAAGGTGTACATGCCGAGCACGCTGCGGGCCAGAATATTCATGACGTTCTGCCCCTCCATGTCGAGAATGTTCATCTTCGTCTTGTGATGCAGCGGCATGAAATCGTGAATCAGCGAACAGAAGGCCGTCAGCTCCTCCCGGTCGGGCAGGTAGCCCGACAAAAGAAGAAAGACGGTCTCCTCGAAACCGAATCGTTTCTCGGCCTGAATACCCCTTACCAAGTCTTCGACGCTGATACCCCGGTAGATCAGCTTGCCAGGAATCGCCTTCATCTGGCCTTCGGGCTGTCGTTCGTATCCGACGACGTTGCCGATCTGCGTCAGCCCGACCAGCACGCCGGAATGGTCCTCGTTGCGCAACCCCCGCTTGACGTTGTATTTCACGAAAAGATCCGCCTCGATATGGCTCGTCGACTTGATCGACTCCGACAACTTGTAAATGATGTACTCTCTCTTCATCTTTCCTCCTATTTTAACTTTGCGACAGCGCAATATACAAAACTTTGCGATTTTTTACAAAATGTTATAAATTGCCTGTCACTTCCCGGCCGAACTCGACCGTGCCGAGCGGCGTTCCCCTCTCCATGAAACGAGTCAGGTCGCTTGTCGCGCGTCCGCTCTCGAACGCCCGTTCCATCGCGGCGGTTATCATGGCGGCAGCCTCGGTCCATCCCATGTACTCGAGCATCATGACGGCCGACAGCAGGATCGAGGACGGATTCACGACGTTACGCCCGGCAATGTTCGGCGCCGTGCCGTGCGTCGCCTCGAAAATGGCGTGTCCCGTCCGGAAATTGATGTTGGCTCCGGGCGCGATGCCGATTCCGCCGACCATGGCGGCCAACTGGTCGGAAATATAGTCGCCGTTCAGGTTCAGCGTCGCGATGACCGAATACTCCTGCGGCACGAGCAGCGTATTCTGCAGAAAGGCATCGGCGATCACGTCCTTGACGACCAGCCGCCCGGCCGCTACGGCCGAGCTCAGCGCCTCGTCGGCGGCTCCGGATCCGCTCTCCTTCTTGATCGCCTCGTATGCGCGCATCGTGAAGGTCCGGTCGCCGAACTCGCTTTCGGCCACGTCGTAGCCCCAGTTCTTGAATCCGCCTTCCGTAAATTTCATGATATTGCCTTTATGGACGAGCGTCACCGAGGGCAACTTCCGCTCGAGCGCATACTCGATGGCGGAGCGTACCAGCCGCTGCGATCCCTCCTTTGAAACGGGCTTCACGCCGAACGACGAGCTCTCCGGGAAACGCACCTTCGTCACGCCCATCTGTTCGGTCAGGAATTTCAGGAATTTCTCCGCCTCGGGCGTACCGGCCATCCATTCGATGCCCGCATAAATATCCTCGGTATTCTCGCGGAAAATATGCATATCGACTTTCTGCGGCTCCTTGACCGGAGAGACCACTCCCCGGAACCGCACCGGGCGCAGGCAAACGTACAAGTCCAGCTCCTGCCGCAGCGCGACGTTCAACGAGCGGATACCGCCTCCGACGGGCGTGGTCAGCGGCCCTTTGATGCCGACCCGATAATCTCTGAAAGCCTGCATCGTCTCCTCCGGCAACCAACTGCCCGTTATCTTGTGGGCTTTCTCGCCGGCCAGCACCTCTTTCCACTCGATCTGCCGGCGGCCGCCGTAGGCTTTCCCTACCGCCGCGTCCACGACACTCTGCATGACCGGCGTGATTTCGGCGCCGACTCCGTCTCCCTCGATAAAGGGAATCTCCACCGTATCGGGCACGTTCAGTCTACCCGATCCGTCCACTTCGATCTTCTTCATTATTTCGTCCCAAATATTTATGTCATCGCCTCGGACAACGGACCCTCCGGCGCTTTGCTGCTCCGGATTCCGACGCCAACGGCTTGCGGATAAAAGCGGAAATCAGAAATAGTTCTCCTCGCGGCCGACGATCGCATTCAGCAGATTGCCAGCCAGCGAGCTCGCTCCGATGCGGAAAAGAGCGGGAGTCAGCCACTGCGGGCCGAGAATCCGCTCGACGATCGTATAATAAAGCACGGCATCCTGAGGCGTCGAAATGCCTCCGGCCGCCTTGAACCCGACCCGTCGTCCCGTCCGCTCGGCGAACTCGCGGATCGCCATGCACATCACGACAGCCGCCTCGGGCGTCGCCGACACGGCCGCCTTGCCGGTCGAGGTCTTGATGAAATCGGCTCCGGCCTCCATCGCTATCACGGCTGCCCGGTGAATCAGCTCGGGCCGGGCCAGCACGCCCGATTCGAGAATCACCTTCAGCACGACGTCGTCGCCCACCTCGTTGCGGAGCGTCTCGATCTCGTTTCCCATCAGGTCGTACTCCCCGCTGAGCATCTCGCCGAGGCTGATAACCACGTCGATCTCGTCCGCGCCGTTCTCGACGGCCATCGCCGTTTCGAGCATCTTCACCTCCAGATAGGTCTGCGAAGACGGGAAACCGCCCGCTACGCTCGTGATCGTCATACCGCTGTCGGCTATGACCAGCCCCGCCGTCTCGACGAAAACGGGATAGACGCATACCGAGGCCACGTTCTCTATGTCCGGATAATGCCCGGGAAAACGAACGGCCTTGGCCACGAACCGCTCGATATGCTCGTGCGAGTCGGTCGCCCCGAGCGAAGTCAGGTCGATGCTGCGGAAACACCGCCGGTATACCTCTTCGTTGCCGTTCGCCCGCAGGCGCGCCTGCACGTCCGCCAGAATCGCTCGTATCTCGGCATCCGCAGGAGCGGCTCCGAACTTGGTCAGGGTATTGCTGTATTCCATAGCCGACGGGATTTAACGAAAGGGTTTCCCTGCAAATATAGTCAATTTAGAGGTCGCTCCCGCGCCGCGCCGCAAAATAATCGCACAAAACGACGCGGAGCGGATGCCTTTCCGCACCCGCCCCGCATCGACCGCGCATCCGGCCGTCCTCGGCTAAAGCATCAGCGTCAGGCCGATATTTATCTGCTGGACCTGCGGACCGTGCTTTTCCTTGAATATCGTAGGCCGGTAGTAAGTCGCCGAGAGGGCGAAATGGTCGTAGCCGATGTTGATCGTATAGCCGTAGTGAAAATTGCGCAGCCCCATGCTGCCATGCTCCTTGAACTTGCCGTTGAGGTTCGGATCGTTCGCCTTGATTTTCGTATGGGAGCCCATGCGCCATCCGCCGACGACACCCGCATTGACATAGAACAGATTGTGCCGCCCCATCTGGAACTCGACCAGAAGCGGCACGTTCAGATAACAGGTGAACAGCTTCGACTTCTGCAGCCGAATCCGTTGCTCTTCGTACTGAAAGTCGGGCACCGTCACGCCGTGCTCGTATTTCAGCGCGATGTTGTTCTCGAACCGGAAATTGTTGAACTCGAAACCCAGACCCGTGATCAGACCGAAACGGCGGCTCTTGAGCAGTGTCAGATCGACCGGATTCAACGTGACGCCGATCGACTTGGCGCTCTGCGAAAGACATTGCAGATGATCGGGCAACTTCAGCTTGCCGAGGTTCGTAATCAGCCCGCTGTAATGGATTCCTATGCCGGCCCAGTGTCCGTCGTTCCAGAAAAGCTTGTTGTGGCGTTCTCCGGCGCGTTTTTTCGAGAAATCGTTGATGCGCAGCACGAACTTGCTTTGGTTTTCGCCTCCGGCACGTCGGTCCGGATCGCGGTAACGGTCCTCGACGAAAACTTCGCGCTTCTGCGCGACGGTATCGGAAGACGACTGGGCCCGGGCGGGTGCGACGAGCGGCAGAAGCAGGACGATCGACAGAATTCTTTTCATTTCGACTCTATGGATTGTTTTTCGGATTCTTGTTGCCAATGCGGATCAGCGAGATAATTTCTACGCCGCTTTCGTTTTCGGTACGGTAAGTCCTGATCGGTATGATGCGGTCGAGCGGAGCCAGAATCGACGTCAG
>OCHB01001878.1_pt1 | contig 10888 bp, 9 predicted proteins | sample 1538731 | NCBI WGS metagenome assembly OCHB01 (sample SAMN04571721, study PRJEB22368) | human gut metagenome | biome: human gut; material: stool | host: Homo sapiens | place: Luxembourg | collected 2012-09-20 | reverse complement strand
TCTGTTTTTTCTTATGCAAAGGTACAGGAACAATCACATCCACATGATCAAAGAAACCACAAGAAATTAATTCTGCCGCCATATAGCGTCCCATCACTTCGCCCAGTTCTTTATATCCGCTATATTTCAGCAGATGCAAGATGCGTCTGAAATCACTACCTTTACGATAAAAGAGAAAGGAAGAAGCTCTTTCAAGAACCGGAATACGTCCCCAGAAAAGACACTCAACCGGATTATCCTTTCGCAGATGAAATCCGGTACGGGGTAAGTTCATATTACAACGAATACACATGCACTCCTCTTCTTTCGACAGCGGAGCTCCACAAACCACACAACAACGTGGGAACAAAAGAGACCAAAAAGAGTCGAACCAAGTATTCATGTGATGTTTTTCAGTTTAGTCAATACCCGGAAAGTTACATTTCCAGTGGAGGCATCTCTTTCAGCAGCCGTTGAAAGACAGGATGTAAAGGGCCATTCGTCGCAATGATATGATGTCCTTCAATAAAATACTCACTTCCAAAGAAATCAGTTACTTTTCCGCCGGCTTCCAACACAATCAGTGCCGCAGCCGAGTAATCCCATTTCCCGATAAAAGCTTCCGCCCAGGCATCAAAACGTCCGGCCGCCACATAACAAAGAGCCGATGCAGCCGAGCCATTCATACGAATTCCTCCTACCACTCCATACAGTTGTTTCAGTAAATATTCCGCAGTCCGTTTGTATTGCCTATGGTTATAAGGAAGTTCAGTGATTACAAACGCCTCTTCTATGTTTTCTATTTTCGAGACATGCAGTTCATCTCCGTTCATCCAAGCCTTCCCACCTTTCCAGGCGTAAAAACATTCATCCCTGCAAACTTCATACACCACTCCTAAAAGTAATTCTGTACAGCTCCTCAATGCGATACTGACACAATAAGGAGCATTGTCATGAATGTAGTTAGTCGTCCCGTCCAACGGATCAATAACCCAGCAATAAGGCTCATTCTTATAAACGGCAGAACCTTCTTCCGCAATAAACCCGGCTTCGGGCAGCAACGCAGACAGTTGTGCCACTAACAAGCGTTCAGATTCTTTATCAACATACGACACATAGTCATGCGCATGCTTTTCCACCACACGCTCCCGACTAAAGCTCCTCCGTTCTTTTCTCAAAAAATTCCCGGCTTCAGTTGCTATCCGGCATACCTCAGTAGTAAGTTGTTGAAGATCCAGTTCCATATTCGATTTTTAACGTATTTCGGCAAAGATAAATGATTCTTTTGAAAAAACATTGCAGCATTCGGCATATCTCTGCGTCTAAAAGACATAAAAGACTTAACTATGCAAAAATTCAGATTGACAATGCTATTTATCATTTGCGGCAACGGATTTGCTTATGCGCAAACATTCAACGAAACGCCCATACCTGCCTTTACACTGCACAAAGAAATGAAAACCCCTCAAATCTTCAAACTACCCGAAATAAAGAATACTTTGTCAGAAACCAACCCTGCTTTCAATAACAGTATGCCGTTAGTCAAACAATACGAACTGAGAAAAAAATTCTCCTATCTGGATCCCGTCTTCACCGGTTATTTTAATCAGCAACAGTACCGACTGTTCAATTCCCGCTATTTCGGATACGAATTATACGGTTCCAGTTATTCACTCCGGGGAGTAGGTACACAGAATATGGCAGGTGGCAGATTGGTATATCGTCTTAACAGACAACTGGCTATCCGGATAGGTGGCAATGCCTATCAATACCGCTCTAACGGACGGATGTTTAATGATTTTACCCTTAACGCAGACCTTACCTATCGTCTGAATAATTGGCTGACCGCTTATATTTACGGACAATACCGGCTGGACTGTAATCCCAACTCCGGTGTACAAGGTTTCCCGTTATCTCCACAATCCCATTACGGCGCTTCATTCCGGATAAACCTCCTGGAAAGGAAAGAATATGGTCTCGACCTGAATCTGGGTACCGACAGAAGTTACAATGCTGCTACCCGGCAATGGGAAAATACTTATAAGATAGGCCCAACCATACGATTAAAATAACCAACCCAATATAAACCTGACTATGAAGAAAGGGCTATCCGGTACCGCCAATTTTACCGGATAGCCCTATTTTACAATCAATCTTATTTACATATAAACACTTTACACTCACCGGGAGCAAGCTTTACGACCCATCCGGTAGAAGCCTCAGCCACAAGGCTGCCTTCTATAACATCATATACCCGATCCAATGACAATCCTTCTACCGTCTTTACATTCAACTCCACGTCTACGGGTCCGGATATCCGGTTCAGACAAGCTATTGCTTTGCTTCCGTCACTCAACGGCTTCACCCAGACATCATAATGATCGGCACGAATGGCACGCTCTGCCTGAATGCCCAGCGGATCCTGATTGATAGCAATCAGATCCTTATTCAAAAGTATTTGTAACGTACTATCATTCATCTGCCGTACATCATTGCCACAGAGTAATGGAGAAGCCATCATGCACCAGAGAGCAAAGTGGGACTGATATTGTTCATTCGTACAACCTTCCGATTCATAACCGATACTCTTACTTTTTCCGCCAATCCCCACAACAAGCATATCCGGATCATTCCATCCGCCGGGTCTTGCATATTCACTAAGCGGTGCATTTATTTCAAGAATGTTCAAAATGCCACGTAAACCTCCCTTTTCGTCTGTCGAACGATTCCACAAGTCGCCAATATCACCGGATACTCGCCATAAATGTCCGCCGACTTTCTTCGCCCATTTCCAAGGTTCACGCTGTCCCCACTCACAAATTGAAAAGACGATAGAACGGTCGGTCGCTCTCAATGCCCTCCCCATCTTCTCATATCTTTCCATCGCTTCTACTCTTCCGGCAGGTGCATTGCAATAGTCATACTTCAAAAGATCAACACCCCAGGATGCGAAATCCCGTGCATCAATTTCTTCATATCCATAACTGCCACAAACCCCACCACAAGTTTTATCAGCGGCATCCGAATAAATTCCAAGTTTGAATCCTCGCTCATGCAAGTAATCGGCCACATATTTGATGCCTCTCGGGAACTTTGTTTTATCAATTTGGATATGACCGTCAGCTCCCCTTTCAGGCAACTGCCAAAAGTCATCGATATTAATATAAGCATACCCCAAATCACGCATTCCGTTTTCTACCATTGCATCTGCAGTTTGCAACAGTAGCTCCTCTGTCAGGTGACGTCCGAATGTATTCCAACTGTTCCACCCCATCGGAGGAGTCAGCAACAACTCATCTCCTATATTAATCAGTAGTTCCTGTGTATCGGTTCCAAGGGCATTCTCAGCTTTCAGCATTACTTTGTACGTTCCCTTTTCTACTACTTTTCCCTTGATTATCCCCGTTTCTTTATCCAGCTTCAATCCCTTGGGAAGATTTTCAGCATGCCACTTTATCGGTCGTTCTCCGGAGGTGGGAATATAAAACAAAAAAGGGGTAGCAGGATAGTTTCCCACCACATGAGGGGGATTAATACACGGTTTCCCCTCAAAAATAGCGGTTCGCACTTCGCTCGCCTGTACTGTCGGACTCGCCAGCATCAGACATAAGCAATATAAAAAAGAAACATAACTTGTAATTTTCATATGTTTAAAAAGAATTTATATAGATTTTATTTTAATGTTACAACAACCATTACCGGATTATCCTCTTCATCCAATCGGTTTATCAATTCATCCAGTTCTTTTTTTCTTTCCGGCAGTAAAGCTTTCGAATAGCGTTTACCTTTACTCAGATAACCTACCATCCGGGCATTTGCCAACTGATTTCCCAACCCTGTTCCGGGAGGAGTAAAATCAAATCCTGCCGCCAAATCATCTTTTATAATCACATTTGAAAAACTCTTCTTCTGTTTATCATACAATCCCACAAAGCTTTCATTCTTCAGGACATAAAGCACAAAGAAATAACGGTCTGACTCAAAAACCTGTTGTACTGCAATTGATTGAAAACGTTTTCCGGGATCTATTTCATTGGCAGATACATCCACATCCTTCCCCGAACAATCAAATTTCCATGCCAATGTCTTTTTTCTGTTGGCATCAATTTTATAAATCAGATTCTCCAACGCAGGTTTAAAGTAAATATCGCCCCCATAACGATACATTACATCGCGGGTAGATAGGTTAACACCATATTTCTTTCCAGGTTCCATATATCCTTTCCAGATCTTTAGTTTCTTCCCATTTTCATCGATAAGGAACAATTGTTGGGGATTATCCTTTCTCATAAAATAATTATTATCACAATAGAGAATAGATCCCTGACCGTCTACAGCTCCGGTACCCATATTCAGGTGAGGAGCCGGTATACGACGGAGAAATTTACCATTGAAGCCATAACAGATTATATCCTGGAAATCCTGAACATACAGTTTTTGGTTATCAGGGTCAGTAAAAAACAATAATCCTACCGCATATTCTTCAGGCCCCTGTCCTTGCCGGCCTATCTTATTCATAAACTTACCATTTTTATCGAACCGATAAAAACTTCTGGTCTGTGCGTCACCCGCAATAATCGAGTTTCCGGCATAAATAATACTACATTCATTCCCCAGCAGACAATTATCAGTAGTTTCTAAAGGGAAATAACGTACATCAGATGCCAGTTCACTCATTAATACCGTCTTAGGACTTTGTGTAACAGCCTTTGCCAAATTCAGCGTGACGGCAGCTGCATTCTTCTGAGCAAATAGTGGAAAAGCCAACACATGGGCTAATAAAATGCAAAATGTAAATGATTTCATAATACCTCCTATCTTTTAAATTTATAAAGAATCACTACCGGATTGGCTTCATCCCCGATATTCAATACATCAGGAGCCTGCTTTAGATATCCTTTTTCACGTAAAGCCAAAAGAATATCAGCATTCACCACTTGTGCGCGTCCCCCATCCGCCATTACATACTCCGGCCAGAAAGGTATCCCTCCATCTATATCATTATCCATGCCAATTACATTGCCGCCTGGAATGGCAGCACTACATTCCAAATAATCATCCGGAATACGCTGCGATTTCAGTTCACCGGTCTTCTTATCGAATCTTTGTATAAAAATAGCATCTCCTTTGTACAGACGTAAGTAAAGATAGTGAGGAGATTCGAACAGATCATAGACTCCAATAATCTGATCCGTTTCAACTGTATTATCCCTGAATTTATTAATATTAGCAATATCCATATAATATTCAGTCGGGTTTTCCCGTTTCAGAACATAAGCCGGCTCTATTCCATTAGCATAAATCCCGGCCACCGTATCATTGCATGCAGTAAACAGCAGTACCCCTTCTGTAGAAGGAGAAAAGCAGATTTCTTTCATGAAACAAACATCCTGAGAGAGTCCTTGTGGAAAAAGAGACTTAGACTTTAACAGCAAACCATCAGCCTGTTGCAATGCGCCTGCCCATGGTGCTTGTTCAAAAGGCTTCATGACCAATCCTTTCAATGCTCTCTTCCCATCCGCAAAGACATACATTCCACCGGCCTGCTTCACCGTTGTATCATTCCGTAGAAAACTTCCGTCATACGAATACACCAATGCATCCCCTCCATACTGGAATATAGATAATTCTTTATTGCTATCATCAACCGCAAGTTCACTTATCATACTATACTCTCCCGGCCCATTTCCCTGGCGGCCGACCCGACGTATGAACTTACCCTTTCGATCAAATTGCAACACTTCTTCAGTCTTTCCGTTATACATAAACATGTAATCCGTCGTCACCTGCAGATTCAGCAGATTGCTAATCAGGCATGAGTCTGTTGTTTCCAAAGGAATATATTGTATGCTCACCACATCTTCTTTCATGGAGATAGGTGTCTCTTTCTGCAAAGCAGAGCGTACATTGACAATCGGGCATTCGGATAAAGAAGAAGATTTTGGCTGGCAGGCCACCAGCCCGAGCAGCCATAAACCGTTTAACAATAATATTGTGTTTTTCATAATGACTGTCTCTCAATATTTATTTTTCAGGGATATGTATACAAAGATACATTTTCAATTTGAAAAATCACTTAAAATCAATCATTTTTATCCCTATTTATAAACCCGACAATCAAATACCATATAAATTTAGTGTGATCAGTCCGGAAAGGTTGGTTGTTCAAGCCACCTTAGCATCTCCGCCTTACTCCTTCTGCAAGTAGCCAGCAATGCTTCTAAATTACGTTTATCCCGTTCACCCATATCAAAACCCGAATTGATGCCCCTCGGATGATGAAGATGATATAACGGTCCTTTTACACGTGCAATGGGCAACTCTAATATCTCCAGACGCTTCACTCTTTCGGCATCTTCGGGGCCCCAACCATAAAACGCTTCATTCTCTCCGCCTGCCCGCAGATAGGCAACCCTGTTCACAAGAAAAGCTCCTCCCACCGAAGGTCTCATCCCTATTGAAGTAGCATCCACCTTTTCCAACACTGATACGTCCTTGCGGATTCTGTCACTCATAGCTTCATTCAGAAAGATAAAACGCCCGTCATACGGGAAACACATCACACAGCCCGAACAAATCCTGCCGACCGCTTCTCTCAACTGAACCGGCGGAATAATCACATCCGTATCCCAAATGCCTGCAATCGGGAACTTAGCCGATCTCAACAATATATTTAAATAACGTGTCCGGTAGAATACCGGATCATCATCTTTCACAAACCGATAGCGTAACCTCTCACACGTCTCAGACAAATAAAAACGTTGCTCTGTATCCGCTTCAAGAATATCCACTGATACCTCTGTCTGCTGTAGCAGCAAAGAAAGGATAAACCGAAGATTCTCCGCCCTCTCCGGATTATCTACCCGCAAGGGAATGACAATACTAACCCCTCTTGTCAGATCCATACCGCCTCCCTTCCAGATGTAATCATGCCCTTCTCACAGTACTCCATCAGTTTCTCGACTTTTGCATTGAATACATCCAACCGATGCAACAGGCAAAGAATAAAAAACACCTCTTCGAAAAGTGAACTTTCCCTGACTCCGGGCAGCGAGTCTGCTATCCAGTCAATCAGGTAAATTAAATGCTCTTTCATTCGCAGCACCTTGATGTCTTCCTCACCTTTCCTCCGGGACAACCGGTAATACAGATAATAAGCGAGACCACAAATACCTTTCCCGATGCCTAAAGTTCCGATCGCCCTACTATTAATCGTGTTAAATACCCTGCAATCGATCTGCCACAGAATCTCGTCGGCATCCCCTTCCACAAAGCCTTCCTGCAACAGATACTCAATTCCGACACCTATTCCGCACAAACCGTCACCATAAGTCACCGGAAGTTCCAAAGAACAATTCTCCATCACCTCATCCAGCAACACTTCTGCTTTCTCTTCCCACTCTTCTTCAGCCGTCTGCCGATAAAGACAATAGAATCCGATGATTTTCCCCATTTCTCCCATCATCCCCGGATTTTCTATCCCTCTTACGCTTTCCATATTTTCTTTATTGACGTAATCAATCATTTTATTACACCGACCAGGCAACCACTTCCGGAATTTGCCTTTCCTCTTCCGGAGGAAACGTTCTATAATCTCCATAACAACGGGTCAGATAAGCATCGTATCCTGACGGAACCGGAAACTCCACTCCTTCAAATCGTGCAGTATCCAGATATTCTACCTCATCCAGCCGCAAATGAATACGACTCTCACTCAAATTCCGCTCAAAACTGTTCGACAAAGCATTCTCATACTTACCATCCCAATCATAAATGAAAAGATCCAACTGTAATCCACCGAACTGCATCGGCTCGGCCGGAGTCTTTTTATCCGGAACATACCGGCTGTGCCGATCTCTCAACCGCGCCTCAACCAACCAGCTCCATGGAGCCATGGCCGGTTCTGTTTCCGGAGTCTGAAAGAAAATATCCTGAGGCAATTCCGGCACACCTTTCTCCAGAAAGAGTGCATAATCACTCCTTAACATCCCCACATCCATATCTGTATCCCAAGGAATAAACCCCTGATGCCGGATAGCTCCCAGCAGTGTACCATAATCGAGCCAATAATCAATATCGTGCTTCTTGCAGACAGTATCGAAAGACTGCAATAAATAAAGCATCCTCCGATGTGCCTCCTTTATATCTATATTCATAATTTATATTTTAATATTCCGGCCAAATACCGGTTTTCCTCTTTACTCCTGATAGCAATACGAATATACTGCTTTCCATACATTCCCCTCTTCAGGCTACAGTCTTTTACCAGAATATCATACTCTCTCAGCAAAACTTCCGCAAGCTCTCGGGCGCTGTACTTATGGGTCACTTCACATAAAAAGAAGTTTGCTTGTGAAGGAAATACCGCTAAATAGCCTACCTCCTGAAGTTCTTCAAAAAAGAGCGCTCTTTCCTCTCTAAAGCGGGCACATGCCTGACGGTAGTCGATTATGTATTTGTCCAGAATCTGTAAATAGTACTCCGCCAAAGAGTTTATATTCCAGACCGGAAGTTTCTGCTGTAATTCATCCATTAATTTATGGTCACCGGAAACAGCAATTCCCAATCGTAATCCGGGAATTCCATGTGACTTAGACAGGCTCTTTATCACCACCAGATGATTATACTCCTTCAGTATCTTGTCATCAATCAGAGAAGTTTCCTCTCCTCCCTCCGAAAAGTCAATAAAAGACTCATCCACAATCAGCCGTATCGAACGCTCCTGAGTCCATCCCGCTAATGAAATCAAATCCTCGTAAGGAATACTATTTCCGGAGGGGTTATCCGGATTCAGCAACAGTAACGAAGTCACTCCCTTATCCTCAAAAAATGTTTTCAGGTCGCTTACGGTATAGCGATAACCTGGCCCCAACGGCAAGAAAGTCTCTATCCGGTCATCACGCACCAGATATTCTTCAAATGTAGGAAGAATCACCCCCATTCTACCGGGAAGCAGCTCCATCAGCTTTCTTATCAACTCTGCCGCGCCATTCCCCACCGCGACAGCCTCCGCAGGAATGCTCCAGTGCTTCGCCACCAATCGCCTGTTTACATAACTCCCCGAAGGGTACTGCCTGAGCAGTTTATCAAAATTAGCCTTCAGTTCTTCCAGCATCCTTTCTGTCGGGAAATGTGGATTCACCAGATAAGCAAAATCAAGCAAGAAAGGGAAGCGCCAATACCCTCCATAACGTTTTTGGTAACCGGGCAAAAGCCCTTCTTTCTTACCAAATAGCGTTTCGGCAATATCTAAATCCTGCATGTCATCTATCTCATACCACTTTTCACCCTCAAGCGGCAAAGCCTTCAGCCCGGCTTTATCCAACAAAGACAAAACGGCCAGTATTTGTTCGTAATATGCACTATTATCAAAACATTTGCAATAGGCTTCCAGAAAAGGTACGTACTTACCTACAGAAAACTCCTTACTAAAACGATAGATATTCACCGTCTTAAAATAAGTAGAAGTTTTTTCGTACGAAAAAGTATGTTTAGATACAAAGTCCACAATAAACTGCTTTTCATCCACAGTTACCATAGTCCCGTCCATCCAACTCTTATAACGGTCTACTACTGCAACATCCGGATACGGTTCTTCGAGCACTCTTTCAAGTATTCTCTTCTCAAAAACAATATCCGATTCTAACAATAAAGTATCATCAGACGCTAAGTGGTGCCGTGCCAGAAACAGAGAATAAATATTATTAGTATATGCATAGTAAGGGTTTTCCAGATAATAAATAGGAATTCCGCAATATTCATTTCCCAGATACGCCCGTAGTTTGTCACCTTGAAAACCAATCACAAGCACAATCCTCGATAGTCTTGCGACTGCCAGGTTTGCCAGTAACCGATCTATGATCCGGATACCGTTCACCTCAATCATACACTTAGTGTCGTACCGGGTCAATTCTCCCAGACGCCTACCCATTCCTGCTGCCAATATAATAGCCTGCATATCTGACCCCTTTCAGCTCCCTAATTCAATATTTATTAATTCAATAGCTGGGAAAACATAGATTATAAAATCAAACTTACGACATACATAGATCTATTACTCTATGATTACTCAAATTTTACCTTACAAAGATTATATCTGCCAATAACCAACTCATAGTTCGAAATTGAGGGGCATAGGCTCTTATTGATACATTGGTTACACGGCTTTTCATTACTACGCACCTTTAACCACGCATTTCCTTCTGTCAATTCTTTTATAAACAGTTCTTTTAGCGATGAATTCTGTATATTCCCAAGTGCCGGATAGTTTACATTCGCATACACCTCGCCCGACGGGAATATAGTCAATTTACCGAAAAAAATATCATTCAATGCCTTATGCCTGAATATTGTTTTCCTATCAATCGGAACGGCAAGTATATCCTGCAAATCAGTGAAAACAAAATCCTGAAAAAAAGATAAGTTATTTCCCGAATAAAAAGGACAGACCTGAATAAGTGCTTCTTCCGGGAAATTCCAGCTATCCAAACATTCCATATCCGAATATTCAGAAACAATTAAATTCCATTTGACAGTATCACATGAATAGTGTCGCATACTTTCAATTATCCGTTCATCTACCTCTGTCAAATGGACCTGTACTTCCAGAATTAAATTCGTTTGCTGCATAAACTCAATGTATTCATCAGACAGAAAACTAAAATCCAAGTAGAGATGCTTTTTAAAACCAGATTCTGCGAAATCCGATAGAAGTTGACGCACATAGCTGTTCTCAAGTGGATCTCCTCCCCCCGACAAATTCACACGCTGAATACCACAGGTATGAAACTGATGCAGCAAACGGGTATAATCAGTCTGATTCAATATCCCCTCACGACAAATTGTACAATGGTTGAACTGCTTACAATAAGAAGTACATGCTGTACAGTTACGGCTACAGGAAGCTGGC
>OCHB01001871.1_pt1 | contig 10947 bp, 8 predicted proteins | sample 1538731 | NCBI WGS metagenome assembly OCHB01 (sample SAMN04571721, study PRJEB22368) | human gut metagenome | biome: human gut; material: stool | host: Homo sapiens | place: Luxembourg | collected 2012-09-20 | reverse complement strand
AACGGCCGAGCGCGACGGGTTGCTGGACGATCTGCTGGCGATCGGCGGCACGGTGATGACCAATGCCTGCGGGCCGTGCATCGGCCAGTGGGACCGCCATGCGGAAGACAACGAGCGTCCGAACTCGATCGTCACGTCGTTCAACCGCAACTTCGCCAAGCGGGCCGACGGCAATCCGAACACGCATGCTTTCGTCGCATCACCCGAGCTGGTCGTCGCGCTGACGATCGCCGGCGACCTGACGTTCAACCCGTTGCGCGACGAGCTGATAAACGAGTCGGGCCGGCCCGTCAGGCTCGACGAGCCCCGGGGCGACGAACTGCCTGCGGCAGGGTTCGAAGTGAAAGACAACGGTTATGCCGCGCCCGACCCGTCGCTGGCGACGGAAGTCGTCATAGCGCCCGGCTCGCAGCGCCTGCAGCGCCTCGCCCCGTTCGCCCCTTGGGACGGCCGGGAGCTCGAAGGGCTACGCCTGCTGATTCAGGCCTCGGGCAAATGCACGACGGACCACATCTCGATGGCCGGCCCGTGGCTCCGGTTCCGAGGCCATCTCGAAAACATTTCGGACAACCTGCTGATGGGAGCCGTCAACCGTTTCAACGGACGGACGAACTCGGTGCTCAATACGCTCGACGGCAGCTACGCGAGCGTCTCGTCGGTAGCCAAAGGATACAAGGAACAGGGCATCGGTTCGATCGTCGTGGCCGAGGAAAACTACGGCGAAGGCTCGTCGCGCGAGCACGCGGCCTTGGAACCCCGCTTCCTGAACGTCCGAGCCGTGCTGGTCAAGTCGTTCGCCCGCATTCACGAAACGAACCTGAAAAAGCAAGGCATGCTCGCGCTGACGTTCGTCGATCCGTCCGATTACGACCGTATCCGCGACCGCATCTCGATCACGGGCCTGCGCTCGTTCGCTCCGGGCAGCCGCATGACCGTCACGCTGCTCCACAGCGACGGCACGAGCGAAAGCTTCGAGGCCGCGCACACGTACAACGAGCAGCAAATCGGATGGTTCAAGGCCGGATCGGCCCTGAACGTCAAAGCCTGAGCAAGGTTTGGAACAACCGGCACGCCGCATTCCGGTTGTCCGGCCTAAAGAAAGGCGACTATATACTTCAACGTACCCGGATACTCGCACCCGAAGCTTCCACTGTTAGCCGCAGGTCGCGTATCCGATTAGGTCTCTACTACAAAATTCCCCGGAGAAGGATTTCAGGCGTAAAAACCGGAAACAGAGAACTCGAAAGTCGGTATGGCAAAGTATATAATCGGGCAAAGAAATGTGATCAAAAAAACGAAAACATGATTAAGCGACGCGTTAGCGCGTCGCTTTTCATACAAGCCTATTTTCCCCAAGCGTCATCCGTCGGCCGCACCCGTTTACCGGCCGTTCTTATCTCCGGCACGAAATTCTCGGGACAAGAGAAAGCCTCCGTTCCCGACCCTCTTTCTACTCGGGAAATTCCATAACAACTGCACACTCAACCTTATGCTACCACTATATCCTGATTACGGGCAAGGACTGGGCATCACTACCCTCTTTCCGCTCGGAGCTTCTGTTGGAATTGTTTTCGAATAGAACAGAATACGCACCGAATCGATGCCCTCATTTGCCGGGATAAAACGAACCGCCCCGAAGCAGTTCGATAAAACGAAATAGTCAACCCTCATCCTCGCCATTCGGACGATCCGCAGCACAACCGCGACAAAACGGATGGCTCCACTCAGAAAAGGCGCCTCACCCGGATACCGGACATAACAACAGACCGGAGCGAGTATCGTCCGAAGACCGCATTCTGTCCGGGTTGTCAATTTCCTCCCCGCAGCTATAAGGCTCCATACTCTGCAGCCATTTAGTTCCCGGTATCTCCCCGAAAGTTTCCTTCGGATTCGACAGTCAGAGCCCGAGCTATCCCCGCACATGCACAGGGATGGGGCGCCTTCGCACATTCCATATAATCCGAACGCTCTGCCAGCAAGATTGGTTCCGGTCATCGGTTCTCCGGTCCATAACAAATCCTGCTCTCCGTCCGACAAAAACCGTCCTGAAAAACATTTCTTCCTCCTGTCATAGCGACGAAAACAACACGAAAAAGTCCGCCACCGGGGCGGACTTTTTCGAAAATATTCTATGCTATGTCTGTCTTACAAAGCGAGGAATTCGCTCGTTCCGAACAGCTTGGCAAATTCGACATCGTTCACGGCCTGATCCTTCATCGAGGGATCCTTGGCTACGGCGCTCTTGAGGTTCGACATGGCAGCGCTCGAGTTACCCTCGCGCATAGCGATGACAGCCTTCAGATAATCGGCATCGGCCGAGTTCTCGCCGGCCAGAATCGACTTGGCCTTGGACAAGTTGCCGTTCAGCACTTCGGCCACGGCCAGATCGTAGCCCGACAGCGTCTTGGCAGCCTCGGCATAGTTGCCCTCGGCCAGATTTACCAGACCCATGTTGGCTTTCGAATCGGCGGTGTTCAGAGCCGACAGGTACTTCTGTGCGGTAGCCAGATCGCCGTTCATCAGCGCCACTACGCCCAGATTGTTCGTGATAGCGGCATCCTTGCTCATAGCGGCAGCCTTGTCGAGCTGAGCCTTAGCCTGTGCCAGCTTGCCTTCCTTGGCGAGGATCACGCCGGCATTGTTGTAACCGCGAACGCTGTTATACTTGCTGGCGGCAGCCTCGTATGCTTTCAGCTTGGCGGCGTTGTCGTCGGTCAGCGTAGCGGCATACAGCATCTCCTCCTCGCTCAGAACGTCGATATTCTTGGCAGCGGCCTCCTTGATTTCGGCATCGGTGCGACCTTCGATATCCACGTCGGCGATCAGCTTCGTACGGCGCAGCTGAGGCAGAATCTCCTTAGCCAGCACTTCGAACACAGCCGTCATGCTCTTGATCTCCTCGTCGCGCTTTACAGGGTTGTCCTGCATAGCCAGCACCTGAAGAATCAAATCCTTGTCTTCGATGTCCGATGCGGAAACCAGTTCCTTGAAGCCTTCCCAGTCCTCACCGTAAGCGGCGATATCGTATTTCGGGTTAACGCTCGAGAGCTTCTTGGCGATCGCTTCCTGACCGCTCTCGCTACGCTTCTTCGAGAGCTCGTCGTTGAACTTCACCGGACCGTCGGGCGATGCATAACCCTTGGCATATACGTTGCCCAACGTTGCGCGATCCTTGTTGGAATACTCTTTCACGAAGTCCTCGAACATCTTGACCTGCTCTTTGGTCAGCTCGCCCGGACGCACGTTGGAACGGTTGATCTGATACATGATCTCGGCATCCTTGGTGATCGTCGTCACGCGCTTGAAGTTGTCGGGCATGATCGTCAGGTAAGCGGCGTTGTCGGCCAGCAGCTGCACGGTGCTAACGCCCTCGGCAACGGGAATGGCAGCGAACGGCAGGAACTGTTTGCGTTTCTTGCCGCAGTTCTTCGAGCACTTGGACTCGATGCGCAACTCCAACGTCGAAATCTTCGCACGCTTGTCATAGGGAATCGATACGCTCTGGGTGTACGAACCTCCCTGCTTGTACGAGATCACCTCGTAGTTGTCCTTCACTTTCTCGCCCTGAACGAACTTCGGAGTACCGGCGATTTCGCCGCCCTCGAATACGAGTACCGGCGTGATCTTCAGTACGGCCCGTTTGTTGAAATATTTGGCGGGGAAGTTTACTTTGATGTCCGTCACGGCGTTATTGCCCTTGAGAGTAACAACGGCAGGCGTAGCGGAAACATCGATTCTGTCCACTTTTTTCAACATCTTGTTGTAGCAGTTACAGCTGGCAAGCAGAACTGCTAAAGAAGCGAGCATGAAACTTTTTACAAACCTTTTCATAATCAATGCTTTAAAGTTAATTAGTTTTATTCCTACTTTTTAATTCGTTCGTTTTCAAAGGCATAGTTGAGTCTCACAAAAATAAGAATATATTTTAAATTACAATAGAAAAATAATTTATTTTTGGCACTTCCCCTTTTGCGGACTCGGCTTGCTCCCTTCTTCTCGGACTGTCTACTCTTTCTTGCCGTTCAACAACGCTTTGCGAGAGAGTTTCAACTTTCCGTTTTTCGGATCGAGACCGATCAGTTTGACCTCGATCATATCGCCCTCTTTAAGCCCGGTCTGCTCCATCGTCTCGAAACGCCTGTTGGCAATTTCGGATATGTGCAGCAGCCCGTCTTTTCCCGGCAGAATCTCGACGAACGCGCCGAAAGCCACGATCGAGCGGATCTTACCTTTGTATACCTCGCCGACCTCGGGCATCGCCACGATTCCCTTGATACGAGCCAAGGCAGCCTCCAGCGCATCCTTGTTCTCGCCGAAAATATCGACGAAGCCCTTGTTGTCCTTCTCGGTGATCGTAATCGTCGTACCGGTGCTCTTCTGAATTTCCTGAATCACCTTGCCGCCCGGACCGATCACCGCGCCGATGAAATCCTGCGGAATGATGATCTGCTCAATGCGCGGCACATGCGGTTTGAACTCCGGCCTCGGAGCAGGAATCGTCTCAAGTATCTTGCCAAGAATATGTAAGCGGCCCTGCTTGGCCTGCTCGAGCGCCTTGGCGAGCACCTCGTACGACAAGCCGTCGACCTTGATGTCCATCTGGGTCGCGGTAATACCGTCCTTGGTTCCGGTCACCTTGAAGTCCATGTCGCCCAGATGATCTTCGTCGCCCAGAATATCGGAGAGCACGGCGTACTTGCCCGTCTTCGTATCGGTGATCAGCCCCATCGCTATGCCCGAAACAGGCTTCTTGAGCTTTACGCCGGCATCCATCAGCGCCAGCGTGCCGGCGCAAACGGTAGCCATCGACGACGAGCCGTTCGACTCGAGAATGTCCGATACCACGCGAACGGCATAAGGGTTCTCCTCTCCGACGGGAACCATCGGCTTGAGCGCGCGCCAAGCCAGGTTGCCGTGCCCGATCTCGCGGCGCGAGAGCCCGCGCGCGGGACGCGCCTCTCCGGTCGAGAACGGAGGGAAGTTATAATGCAGCACGAACTGCTCGGTTCCCTGAACCAGCACGTCGTCGATCTGCTTTTCGTCCATTTTCGTGCCGAGCGTTACGGTCGTCAGCGACTGCGTTTCGCCCCGGGTGAAAATCGCCGAACCGTGAGCTCCCGGCAGATAATCGATCTCGCACCAGATCGGGCGAATTTCGTCCGTACGACGGCCGTCGAGACGAATTCCCTCCTCGAGGATCATGTTGCGCATCGCCTTTTTCAGCACGTCGTCGTGGAAATAGCGCTTGATCAGCATTTTCTTCTCGGCGAGCTCTTCTTCGCTGAAACGAGCCTCGAACTCGGCTTCCAACGCGTCGAAACGGTCCATTCGCTCGTGCTTGGAGGTCATGGCCTTGGCGATCTCGTAAGCCTTGTCGTAAGTAGCCTCGATTACCTGACGACGCAGCTCCTCGTCGTTGGTCTCATGGCAGTAAACGCGCTTGACATCCTTGCCGAGCTCCTTGCTCAGTTCGATCTGAGCGGCGCAGTGTTTCTTGATCTCCTCGTGGGCGAACTTGATCGCATCGAGCATCACGGCCTCGGAAACCTCTTTCATCTCGCCTTCGACCATCAGGATGTTGTCGATCGTCGCCCCGACCATGATGTCGAGATCGGAATCGACGTTCTGCGAGAAGGTAGGATTGATCACGAACTCGCCGTTGATGCGGGCCACCCTCACCTCGGAAATCGGGCCGCCGAACGGCACGTCCGACACGGCCAGCGCCGCCGACGCGGCCAGACCGGCCAACGCGTCGGGCATAATATCCTTGTCGGCCGAAATCAAATTGACCGTCACGAAAACCTCGGCATGGAAATCCGAGGGAAACAGCGGACGCAAAGCGCGGTCGATCAGACGCGACACGAGAATCTCGTAGTCCGACGGACGGGCCTCGCGTTTGAGGAAGCCGCCCGGGAAGCGTCCGCAGGAAGCGTATTTCTCCTTGTACTCGACCGACAGCGGCATGAAGTCGCAGTCGTCCTTGGGTTCTTTGGCGGCGGTCACCGTGGCGAGCAGCATCGTGTTGCCCTGCTTCACGACGACCGAACCGTCGGCCTGCTTGGCCAGTTTTCCGGTTTCGATGATTATCTCGCGGTCCCCGCTCAATGGAATCACCTTTCGTGTTGCGTTGTAATACATTATTTCAATTCTCTTAGTGTCCTGTTACTTCGTTGATTGTGCGCACCTTCGACGCGGACGGGCCATCGGCGGGAAAACCGTCTTAAAAAGAGAATAAAGCTGCCCCGGAGGGCAGCTCCATTCCGCATGGGAACACCCGGCTATTTCCGGAGCTCCAAAGCCTTTACTATAGCTCTATATCTCTCTATATCAACCTTCTTAAGGTATTCGAGCAACTGGCGGCGCTTACCGACCAGACGCAACAGCGAGCGCTGCGTGCCGAAGTCCTTCTTGTTCTTCTTCAGATGTGCGGTGAGGTGGTTGATACGGTAGGAAAATAGCGCCACCTGGCTCTCGGGCGAGCCGGTATCGGTATTAGACTTCCCGTAGTTCGCAAAAAGCTCCTGCTTTTTGTCTGCATTCAAATAACCCATTGTAATGAAATTAAAAGTTTTATCGTCGCCTTGGCTACTCCTTTCCTCAGGAAGAGTCTTCTCAAAGCGACTGCAAATCTAACGTTTTTTTATCAAGCAACCAACAACATAGTCCAAGAAAAGCATATTTTTTGACGATCGGCCTCTATCGGAAGCCACCCGGTCAAGCCTGCCCTGCGGCCCGCCGGCAATAGAGCAGCCCGCCCTCGGCACGGACGATTTCCACGACGGCGCCGCGCTCGATGTAGAGTCCGTCCTCGGCGATCGCCTCGTAATAGGTCCCGTCGACAAGCACCTTGCCCGAGGGCCTCAGCACGGCCGTGACCGTACCGGTCCGCCCTATCAGATCCGGCAGCGACGGCTGCTGACCGACATAGCCCTGTTCGGGCGTCATGCGGGTAGTAAGAACGATCCGCTCGCGGAGAGGCGAGAAGCCGGTCAAGAACGGCGTCCGAGCCACAGCGCGGCCACGAAAGCCGTCACCGAGCTGACGATCACTACGGCGAACGGCCGGACGACCCATGCGACCGACACCTCGCCCGAGGTAACGTGACGGAACAGTTCGTTGTCGATCGCCGCAAAGGCCAGACCCGTGACGACGGCGGCGATTCCGGCGACGCCCGCGATGCCGAAGCCCGGCAACACGAATATTTCGACGGCGAGCAGCAGCAGTCCGACGACGAACAGCAGCAACTCCCAGTTCTGCGCTACTCCTTCGAGATAGAGCGGCGCGAAATAGAGCACCGCCCCGAGCACGGCGGCCACCAAAGGAAAACCGATGCCGGGCGTCTGCAGCTCGAAATAAATGCCCCCGACGATCAGCATGATGAAAATGCCCTGAGCCACCGGATTCATCAGCCAGCCCAGCACGCGGTCGAGCGTCGTGGGCTCGTACACGTAGAGCGTATAGTTCTCGACGCCGGCCCGCTGCAACACCTCGGCCACCGACGAGGCGCTGCCCTCGCTGAAATGCCTCTGCACGGCTTCGTCGGCCGTCAGCGTCAACACGCGGAGCGTCGTGCTGTCGCCCGCGCTCCGGCCCACCATCGCCTCGGCCACGAGCGGATCGCGGTGCCAGCGCCAGACGGTATCCCCTCCGTCGATCCGCTCGATCACCTTCCCGTGGGACTCGGCCGTCGCACGCATCGTAGCCCGCATGAAGCTCTGGAACTTGTCGGGCATCGGCCTGCCCGACTGGTCCACGACCGAGGCGGCCCCGATCGATGCGCCGGGACGCATGTAAATGCTGTCGGCAGCCAGCGCGATCAACGCTCCGGCCGAAGCGGCCTGATTGTCGATCCAGACCCAAACCGGGATCGAGCTTCCGAGCAACGCCGTGCGCACCGAGTCGGCCGCGTCGACCAGACCGCCGTACGTATTCATTTGAATCAGCACCGCATCGGCGCCCATTTCCCGTGCCTCGGCAAGACACTTGGCGGTCAGACGCTCGACCGAAGGCATGATCGGCTCCCGGATCGGGAACATATAGATCAACGGACGGGAAGAGGAGTCCCCCGCGCGGAGCGCCGCGACCGCGCACAGCGCGAGCAGCAACGACAGGAATTTTCTTTTCATGGCGGTTATCGTTACGAACGGCTGCGAGGCATTGCGGCCCGCAGCGGCGATTCGGCTTACAGCCATTTTTTCCAGCGGAAGAACAGATAGGTCAGTGCGCTGGCCAGCACCATCAGTCCGAGCGCGAACGGATAGCCGTACTTCCAGTGCAGCTCCTGAATGCCCACGAAGTTCATGCCGTAGATGCTGGCGATCATCGTCGGAGGCAGGAAGAACAGCGACGCGACGGTAAAGATTTTCGTCACGTTGCTCTGCTCGATGCTGATCAGACCCAGCGCCGTGTCCTGCATGTAGTCGAGTCGCTCGGAACTGAAATCGGCATGATTGATCAGCGAGTTGACGTCCTTGATCATCAGTTGCAGCTTCGGATAAATGTCGTTCGGGAAGCGTTCGCTGCGCAGGATGCCGGACAGGATGCGCTGGCGGTCGAAGATGTTCTCTCGGATCAGCATCGTGTTCTCCTGCAAATGGCTGATGCGCGTAAGCATCTGCTTGTCGACCGAGTCGCTCAGACTGATCTCCTTGCTCAGCGCCGCGATGTTCTTCGCCAGCGCCTCGACCAGGTCGGCATCGAAGTCGATACGGACCTCCAGAATCGAAATCAGCAGATGATAGCCGGTCGGGAAAGCCCGATAGTTCATCTGCAGCCGCTTAGCGCTCTCGGTGAAGGTTCGGAACTCGTTGAAGCGCACCGACACGAGCACGCCCTCGGCAATGATGAACGACACGGGCTCGATGCTGAACGAGTCGCCGGTCGGCATGAAAAAGTTCGAGTTGCAGATGATCGCGTTCTCGGTTTCGGAATACTTCGACGAACTTTCGATCTCCTCGACCTGCTGCCGGGTCTGGAGATTGATCTCCATGAAATTCTCGACGGCTTTCTGCTCCTTGATCGTCGGCGAGAGCAGATCGATCCAGAGGATGTCGTCGTAGCCCAAATCGTCGAACAGCCTGACGTCGGCGTTGCGTACGATCTTGTTATATTGCTTGAGGTATATCGTAATCATGTTTTCGGTCGTTAGAAGTGAGCAATCGGAGAGGGCTTTCCCTTTCCCGCACGAGCCTTCAGCGGGAAGTTCAGCCGGGATTGATCGGAGGCTCTATGCGGAGTCCCTCCTCCCAGTAGAGCTCCATCGCCCGACGCTTCTGCTCGTCGAAAACGAAATCGATATTCCGGGTCAGATAATCGCGCGCATACGGACGGTCCCCGTAGCGGCGGATCGCTTCGTCGATATGGGCCGTGCCGTAAGCCAGCGCTTCGGTCAGCGAGTCGACCGTAGCCTCCGGCACGCCGCCGCGCGCGACCCATGCGGCGAACACGAAAGGCAGGCCGGTCAGCAGTCGCCACTGCTCGGCCAGGTCGTAGCGATAGCGGAAAGCGGCCTCGCGGGCGAACACCTTATCGCCGATGATTACGTATCCGGTGCGGGGATTCGGATCGTCCAACACCGAGAAATCGTCGAGCTCGCGCCAGCGGAACTCCCTTTTCCACAGCTTGGCGGCCAGCAAGCGGACCAAACGGACCGAAGTGAGCGAATGGCTGTCGAGATAGACCGTATCGACGTTCTCCAACGGATCGGCGCTTGCGAGCACGACCGTCCGCACCGGGCCGCTGGCTCCGATGCAGTAAGGCGTCACGATACGCAGGTCAGAAATCCCCGGAATGGCGGCGACGGGTATCAGCGCCAGATCGGCCTTACCGTCGCGCAGCGCCTCGGCGCAGCCTCGCGGAGGAGAAAGCAGCAACTCCGCATGCAGGCCCGCGCCGGCATGTTCGATACCGTAGATAAAGGGGATGGTATTCAGGTAGGATACCGCAGCTATTCTGTTCCGCATCATCATCCATACAGCATCAAACGTTCGTTAAACCATATCCGGTCTTCCGCAAACGCGCAGAGCCGGGCTGTCGGGCAAAGGCTACCTCGGCGACGAGCCGCATTTCCGTGTTGCGAAGGTAGCCAAAAATTGCGAATAACCCATTTTTCGGGGCTTTTTTTCGCTCCGTCCCGTCGAAAAGCGCTTGCATGAAGCGTGCCCCGCAACGGGAAACGGAGAGCGGCACGCAACAGCGACCGGTCCCCGGAAACATCGCGCGGGAATCCCCGCGACCGGCAGCCAGAGCACGATCCCCGGACGCAAGTATCGGCGGGCCTTTCGATCCGAAAAAGTTCGGGATCGAGGAACGAGCGATACGGACCGGACGCGCAACGCTTCCAAACTCCGCCCCGAACCGGAGCCGCCCCATATCGAAAGAGGCGCGCGGGCAACGGAAAGCCTGTCTAAAATCCTCCCCGCCGGAGAATGCGTTCGGAATCGCGCACGGTCGAGCGCATCCAGCGCAGCAGGATTTCGTCGCGCTCGGTCTCCGGAATGCGCCACGGCACGCCGCTCGCCCTCAACCGCGACGAGAGCAGGTAAAGCAGGATGGCCGCCGAGGCCGACACGTTCAGGCTCTCGACGAAACCGCACATCGGAATGCGGACGAACTCGTCGGCCGCCGCGACGACCTCCTCGCTGATCCCGGCATGCTCCGTACCGAAGAACAGCGCGAACGGCCCGGCCTCGACGTCGAACGTCTCGGGCGTCCGGTCGTCGGCATGCGGCGAGGTGGCTACGATGCGGTAGCCCCGTGCCCGCAGGTCGCCCACGAGCGAAGGCGTATCGGGATGCTTGCGTATATCGACCCACTTGTCGGTCCCGCGCACGATATTCGCGTTGGGCGTGAAGCGGCAAACCGTCTCGACCGTATGAATATCCTGTATGCCGAACGCCTCGCAGTTGCGCACCAGCGCGCTGGCGTTCTGCGGATGGTAGGTATTCT
>OCHB01001843.1_pt1 | contig 11174 bp, 11 predicted proteins | sample 1538731 | NCBI WGS metagenome assembly OCHB01 (sample SAMN04571721, study PRJEB22368) | human gut metagenome | biome: human gut; material: stool | host: Homo sapiens | place: Luxembourg | collected 2012-09-20 | reverse complement strand
GTAGGCGGCGAGCAATATATTCTGTCGGCGGTCATGCACGCCGACGAGCGCAACCGCGCCATGTCCGACGCGCTGGGACAAGATGTGTATCACTACCACCTTCATGTGGTCTACCTCCCCGTCGTGGAAAAACAAATTCTGTGGTCGAAGCGCTGCAAGGATGAGACGCTTCGCGGCACGGTCAAGGAGATAATCCAGCAGGTCAGCATGAGTAAGAAGTGGAATTCCAAGCCCGCGCTGGACGAGAACGGTACGCCGATTCTGAGCACCAAGGGCAAGCCCGTTCTCAAAAAATCCTACAGCGTTTTGCAGGATGATTTCTTCCGGTATATGCGCGACGCCGGGTACGACGATGTGGAGCGCGGCGAACGCGGCAGCTCTGAGGAACACCTGACGGTGACGCAGTTCAAGGTGCAGCAGGAGCAGGCGCGGTTAGCAGAGCTCACCGAGCAAAACCGCCAGCAGGAACAGCAGGTGGCGACGCTCGGCAGACAGATTGAGAAAATCCAGAATCAGCAGGTCGATGTGGCAGCTATCGAAAAGATTGAGGCGAAGCCCATACCCTTCTCTACCAAGGTTGCCGTGGAGCGTGAGGATTTTGAACACCTGTCTACGTTTGCGAAAAAGTACGTTGCAGCCGAGAAAAAGGAATCCAAACTGCAAAAGACTCTTGACGCTGTAAACAGGCTGATTGCAAGGCTCAAGGCAGAGATTGCCGGTTTGAAGCAGGAGCTTTCCGAATACAAATCCGTTCGGAGCAAGCTTCGCACATCAGATCTGGAGCGTGAAAACGAAGAGCTTCGAGGAAAAATTCAACGCTACGAGGACGTAATCCAGCGCAATAACCTCTGGCATTTCTTCCGCCCACACAGAGAAAAAACGGTGATGCGGGACAATATCCGCTGATACCGTGTTGAGCTGAGAAAAACGTGTTTTATCGAATGGGAGCGTCCAGCTCAAACAATGTATCATCTGGGCGCTCTCCATTCAAAAATCAGCCTGTTTTTACAGGTGTAGAACTGAGAAAAAACTTGAAAATGAGCCTGTTTTCGCAGGACAGGCAGAAATGGAGGCAATATGAAAACCGGACTGACCAAGCGACAGAAAACGACCTGCATCTATTTTGACGAAGCCAGCAGCACCGTCGAAGTGCAGACGCACAATACGGCGCTCAAAAACCGGCTGACAAAGTACGCGGCAGAGTATCCCGACCTGTGCAGGCAGACCGACGATGACGGGCAGGGCGGGCTGACTTTTGAGATCGACCGTCGGCGCATTGGCATCCGATTGACCGCGCCGTATTCCGAGGAACGCCGACAGGCAGCAAGCGAGCTTGCAAAGAAAAACGGGCTGAAAGGCCGAGCATAAGCCAATATCAGCCACAGCGGTCCGCAGGAGTTTGGGTTCTCCTGCGGGCGGCTGTATCTTTATGCTAAAAATAGCAACAAAACCGCTTGACCAATTTCGCTCAAACGAATATAATAAAGGTGGTATAGTATAGCACATATACAGATATGAGGTGCAGTCTTTGAACGGATACATCACAGCTCAAGAAGCTGCTAAAAAGTGGGGCGTAACCCCCAGACAAGTGCAGATTCTGTGTAAAGAGAATCGAATTCCCGGTGCCTCACGGATGAGTCGTATTTGGATTATTCCAGAAAGCGCCAAAAAGCCAACGAGCGATAGGCATATTAAAGAGAGGAGGACAGACTGATGATTTATGTAAAGTCAAAATATATTGATCTGTCTGATGCTCCTTGGACAATGCATGAATTCTTTGCCGGTAGCGGTCTTGTAGGTTATGGACTTCGAGGAATATTTGCACCCATTTGGGCTAATGACATTAGCGAGCAAAAAGCCGCTGTATATACTGCAAATTTTGGAGACGAGCACTTTTTGCTTGATGACATCAAGAACATAAACGGCGCAGATATCCCATATGCAAATATGTCTTGGGCTAGTTTTCCGTGTCAGGATTTGTCTCTTGCAGGCTCTTTGGGAGGAATTCACGCTTCGCGCAGCGGCCTTGTGTGGGAATGGCTTCGCATCCTAGACGAGATGATTGAACAGCCTAAAATACTCGTGCTTGAGAATGTTACAGGTTTGTTGTCCACAAATAACGGTGAAAACTACAGTGTTCTCCATCATGCCTTAACAGAACGCAATTACAAATGTGGAGCAATCGTAATTAACGCTTCACATTTTGTTCCGCAGTCGCGTCCCAGAGTTTTTATTATAGCTGTGAAAAACGACTGCGAAATACCAAATGATTTAATTGGCACTGGCCCGTGCTGGCTTCATAATAAAGCGGCTGCCGAGTTAGGCGCACGCTTACCCGATTGGATTTGGTGGAATACGGATAAACCTCCGCGCCGTCATGAGACGGTAAAGGATATTGTTGAGAAAGACGTTCCATTTGATAAGGACGATGTTTTGAAACTTGTACCAGAGCGCCATAGAGAAAAACTTGACGCGCATGAAACAGTTTATGCTACAGGCTATCGTCGCACCAGACACGGCGAACAACAGCTAGAACTGCGTTGTGACGGTATTGCTGGATGTTTACGAACTCCAGAGGGCGGTAGCAGTAAACAATATTTAGTTGTCAAGAAGGGCGAATCAACGCATGCAAGACTTCTAACCGTTCGGGAAGCTGCAAGATTGATGGGTGCGCCAGATACTTTTAGGCTGCCCGGAAGTTATAACGACGGTTACAAAGCAATGGGCGACGCCGTAGCTATGCCAGTGGCTCAATTTATTGGAGAAAGGTTTTTAACGAAAATTGCGGAGGCGATTTACAATGACTAATTCTGAAATACGATTGGGAGCTTTTCAATCTGAAAATAACATTTTTACGAAAGGTCCGCTTTCGCTCGTCATTCAGTTTACTCGATTGGTGCGAGATCAAGCTTTTCCCCTCAATCCCGATGACTTTCAGACAAGCGGAAAAGGTCAGGTCGCAGGGCTAGGTGGCGGAAACCTAAAAAAGATTTTGAAAGAGCACGGCATTACCCAACAGCTTTCTGCGGAAGGCGGGCGCACAAGCCGCGGTAGCATGGGCTTGATGATTAAGTACGTTGACTTTTTGAACGCGTGGAACACAGAAGAAACCGTTGACTTCACAGAGGTCGAAGATTTCTGGGCAGAGCAAGTTCGCGAGTATTTCAGAAATCAGCCTTTTGTTCTGACAGCGGATACGTCCAAAACAATCGGTGCAAATCTGGACGAGCTTTTCGAGCAAGCTAGGAAACGCCAGAAGCAAAATCCCGGAACACAGTACTTGGGAACCGTTTTGCAGCACCTTGTTGCGGCTAAGCTATGTTTAATTATGCCAGATAATTCATTCGAAATCCATGGTGCATCCGTCGCTGACGGTCCTACAGATCGTAACGGCGATTTTGTTATCAATAATACGATTATTCATTGCACGACCATGCCCGGTGCGCTGTTAATCGAAAAATGCAAAGCCAATTTACGCAGCGGAACGCATCCGGTAATTATTACAATCTTTGATCGCGTACATACCGCTCTAAACCTTGCCGAAGATGCTGGACTCGCTGGACGTGTTGAAGTTTGGGATATTCAGCAATTTCTTTCTGCAAACGTGTATGAACACAGCTTATTTGACGAGGCAAAGCGCAATTCCACGCTGTCAGATATTATCAGCCGATACAACGATATTGTGTTGCGTACTGAAACAGATCCAAGCCTGCGAATAGAGTTTGAAGCACGGTGACGAATTGTGGCTGATGTTTTTAATGCTGAAAAGCGATCCGAAATCATGCGCCAAGTCAAGTCGAAGAAAAACAAGTCTACGGAGCTTCGGTTAATTGAAGTATTCAAAGAATACGGCATTACCGGCTGGCGGCGAAACTATGCTGTAAAAGGTCATCCTGATTTTGTATTCCCAAAGCAGAAAATAGCCGTATTTGTTGATGGATGCTTTTGGCATGGGCATGATTGCCGAAACACGCGTCCTGCGGATCATCAAGATTATTGGCAGAAAAAGCGTGAACGTAATATTAAACACGACCAAGAAGTAACCGCCATGTTTGAAGCGCGTGGATGGACAGTATTGCGGATATGGGAGTGCGAACTAAAGAAGAAAAATGAAGCTACTCTAAAGGAAAGATTATTGAAAACAATTGCAGTTGAGTAGCTTGTAGTCAAGGAGGAATTCATGGTATGCCTATATCTGCGGTAGACCTATTTTGTGGCGTAGGCGGTTTGACGCATGGCTTGCAACTCTCTGGCATACCTGTAGTGGCGGGGCTTGATGTTGAACATTCATGTCAATATGCATATGAGCAAAACAACAACGCTCGCTTTATCTTAAGGGACATCACTCAAGTTACAGGCGAAGAATTAAACAGCTATTTCCTTCCAAACACCACAAAAGTTTTAGTTGGATGTGCTCCATGCCAGCCATTTTCAACGTATTCGCTTAGATACAATAAAAACGGAAAGAAGGACAACAAATGGCGGCTGCTGTACTATTTTGCAGACCTTGCAGAAGCGGTACTGCCTGAAGTCCTATCTATGGAAAATGTTCCACAACTAGTAAATGAGAAGGTGTTTAAAGATTTCTTAGCTCAGCTTGACGATTTAGGGTATTACTATAGTTGGAAGATCGTAAACTGTGCAGACTATGGAGTTCCGCAATGTCGAAGACGGTTGGTTCTTTTAGCGTCTCGTTTGGGTAATATTGAGTTGATTCCGCCTATTTATGACGAAAACAACTACATAACTGTACGGGATGCTATTGGAAACCTCCCTGCTTTAGAAGATGGTGCAACAGATCCCAACGACCAACTACATCGAGCAAGCCGCCTTTCGGAGATGAACAGAAAACGAATCCGTCAATCAGTCCCAGGAGGCTCTTGGAAAGATTGGGACGACGATTTGAAATTACCATGCCATAAAAAGACATCAGGAAAAGGGTATCGGGCTGTATATGGCAGGATGGAATGGGATAAACCATCTCCAACAATTACAACCCAATACTACGGATATGGAAATGGTCGTTTTGGACATCCTGAACAAAACAGAGCTTTGTCAATGCGCGAGGGAGCTCTATTACAATCGTTTCCAAATGACTATCAATTTCTTGATCCAGAGCATCAGGAGACTAACCGGAGTATCGGCGTACACATAGGTAATGCTGTGCCGGTAGAATTAGGTCGTGCAATCGGGACGAGCATCTTAAATCATCTACATAATTTGGGGGTGGAGTGATGGCTACTAAGAAAGCGCCTATTACGGAAACACAAAAAACTGCGGCAGAAGAGCAAATTCGCGCTTTACGTAAGGAAATTGATTACAACACTCGGGATTACTCAATAGATTTTCTAATTCAGCAATTCCGCAACGACGAGTTCTATATTCCAGACGAATATCAACGGCAATATATTTGGAATGATTCCGATAAAAACAGATTTATTGAGTCAATTCTATTGGGCCTTCCTATTCCGCTTATGTTCTTTTCGGATACTGAAGATGGTCGCTGCGAAATAATTGACGGAGCTCAAAGAACTCAAGCAATGGAAGAATTCATGTCTGGTGACTTAATTCTTTCTGATTTAAAAAAGTTGACATCACTAAACGGTTTTTCTTATGATGAAATTCCTGCATACTTTAGGAAGAAATTCGACAAAACAAATATGCGAATTATCGTGTTATCAGATGATACGTCCTTAGATATACGGCAGGAAATTTTCAACCGGATTAATACTACCGGCAGAGAAGCAAATGCGAGTGAAGTCCGACGCGGCAGTTTTAGAGGACCGTTTATGGACTTTTTAATGGCTTGCACCAAAGATCAAACATTTGTGGAAGTGTGTCCAATTAGCGAAACGATGACTAAACGGTATGAACAACTTGAACTAGTCCTTCGCTTCTTTGCTTTCCTTGATAGCTATCAAGATTTTACACATCGGGTTGACAGTTTTCTTGATGAGTATATTGAATCTAAAAAAGACTCTTTTGATCAAGCTGCAATGCAAGGCGAGTTTGATGCGATGCTTTGCTTTGTAAAGAAGTATTTCCCATATGGCTTTGCAAAAACGGCTCGTGCAAAATCGACTCCTCGTGTGCGCTTTGAAGCCATCTCTGTTGGCGTTGCTTTAGCTTTGCGAGAAAAGCCTGATCTCGTCCCCAAATCTATGGATTGGCTGAACTCTCCAGAGTTTCACAAGCATACGACAACCCATGCAAGCAATTCCCCTGCACGAGTAAGTGGTCGCATACTTTATGTAAAAAATCAATTACTAGAGGGCGTAGAGTAATGCAGGCAATTTTCGATATGTTTGACGAGCGAGTACAAGAAATTAACCTTTACTTTGAAGCAATTAAAGAATTAGATCGCAATTCAAATGAAGACAGCTCGACAAAAGCGTATTTTAATAGCGAGTTCATCAAAATACTCAAGGCAAATACACTCCTTATGGTGTACAATCTTGTTGAATCGACTGTGATGGGCGGCATCCTTGAAATCTACGATAAAGTAAAACAAGAAGGGCTTACCTACGCGGGAGTCCGAAAAGAAATTAAAGATATTTGGTTTTCCTATAAGTTTAGGCAAGTGTATGATCAGCAAGCCCATTTTAACTCGTATAAAGGTAAAGCACTCGAAATTGTAAACTCTATTCTTGTTGGAGAGGTAATTGAATTAGATAGAAAGGCCACTGCGATAAGTGGAAATCTTGATGCACAACAAATAAGAAATGTGTGTTCCGAACATGGGATCGTTTTTCAACCAGATGCGAAAAGTCGAGGAGGCATTGTACTAGAAACAGTGAAGGAACGAAGAAATGATCTTGCTCATGGTACGCTTTCTTTTGCTGAATGTGGAAGAGACTATAGTATAAAGGACTTAGGGGAAATCAAAGACCAAGCCGTTCTATTTTTAAGAGGGCTGCTAGCTGGCATGAAACAATATTATGACGAAAAGCAGTACCAATCTCACTGATACATAAAGCCAGAAGCGTGGCAACATAATGGCAACAAAAAAACAGATAGCCCATGCTACCTGAATAATGAAAGCAATACAAATACTATGTGCTAAATCCCATAAGCAAACCTGTTTAGAATAGACTTGACGGGAGCGAGTGGGAATAACCTCACGCATCAAAAGAGCGCTCTCCCCATTCCGGGGAGAGCGCTCTTTTTGATGCAGGGAATTACTCAGCAACCACAGTATACCAAATGTCGCCGTTGGTCTGAGTCTGAGGCACGACCTTGTAGCCATCGGCCACGAAGTTGCGCCGGCACCCTCAGCGGAGTTGTTGGAGGGGTCGAAGTTGATAAATGTACCACCCTGAATGATGACCTTCGCCGTACCATTCTTGTAAGCGCTGTCCACACAGTTGATCAGAAAGTTGTAGCCATACAGATCGCCGAATGGCTCGCAGGCGAAGGTACCGCCGTTGATGATGAGGGTACCCTCCTGAACCTGCACAGCAGTACCGCCGCCGTAATAGTAGCCGTCGTTGATGGTCACAGCAGCGCCCTTCCGGACGTTGATGCCATAGCCGCCGTTGACGCCGGTATCAATGCCGCCGTTGGTCAGAGCCTCCTTCAGTTCCGTAACGTTCACCACAGGGTAAGTGGCGTTCTCGTCATAGGTGTTGTTGAAGCTGTCGCTCTCCACGGTGTCCTAGGTGGCGTAGACGGTGATGGCGATGCCGTCAATAGACTCGTTCATGTAGTCGTTACCGGCCCATCACGGCCCAAGTGGATCCAGCGGCCCCAGCTCCGGGTCGTAGGGCAAACACACCACCTCGTATCCCCCGCTGGGACGGCTCCCCGGCAGGAGCAGTCCCTCCTCCCCCAACCAGAAATCGCCGGGGTGCAGGACCAGCCCCCGCTCTTGCGCCGTCTCCCGCAGGCAGCGGCGCCACAGCGCATGGGGAGGGAAGCACTCTCCCAGTCCTACCGGCAGACCATCCGCCCACACATCGCCCCGGCAGCGGTACGGCCACGGCCCCGTGAGCTCCGTGCAGATGCTCACACCATGCTCCGTCTCCCGAACGATACGGCTGCGGAGGGCCGCCGTAGTCACCGGCAGCATCCCGCCCTGTTCCAAAGCCCTCCGACATCGCTCCGCCAACTGCGGCAGCAGCACCCGGCGGCCATAGTCCAGCAGCCCCCTGCCCCACGCTGCATAATACCGGCAGAAGGCCCGCCTTCCCTCCCAATGGGGCAGCTCTGCCTCCACTGTCAGCAGCGGCAGCTCCTCCCAAGTCAGCACTTGGGGCGGAAAAACAGGTTCAACGGTCACAGCCACAGCCAGCCCTCCTCTCGTATCCTACCCTCCACTCTATGCACCCCCGGCACCGCAGGTGCAAAAAAGTTTCCGCCGCCCGTTTACTTTCATACGTTACCATGATACAATATGAAAGTACATCCAGCAGAAACGGAGGAATGTTCCATGGCGCACAAGACCACCATCGCCACCAAGGAGAAAAACGAGCGGCTGTACCGGGCCATTCTGGCTCTGGAAACGGAGGAGGAGTGCTATGCCTTCTTCCAAGACCTGTGTACCATTGCCGAGCTGCGCTCCATGGAGCAGCGCTACGAGGTAGCCACCCTGCTCAGCGAGGGCATGGTGTACAGCGACATACTGGAGCGCACCGGCGCCTCCAGCGCCACCATCAGTCGGGTGAACCGGGCTCTCCTCAACGGGACCGGCGGCTACGTCAGTGTGCTGGGCAAGATGAAGGAGGACGGTCATGAGCAGCTATGAGGGGCTTGCGGCGTCCTACGATGCCCTGACCACCGACGTAGGCTACGAGAAGCGGGCGGACTTTCTGGAAAAGCTCTTCCGCCGCAGCCGTATCCCCGTCCACACGGTGCTGGATCTGGCCTGCGGCACCGGCACCATGACGTGGCTGCTGACAGACCGGGGCTATGAGCTCATCGGCGTGGATGGCTCCGAGGAGATGCTGGCCGCCGCCATGGAGAAAAGCGGACAGGTGGAGGGCATCCCCCCCATTTTCCTCCATCAGTCCATGCCCCAGCTGGATCTTTACGGCACGGTGGATGCCGCCATCTGCTGTCTGGACAGCCTGAACTATCTCACCCGCCCCGCCGATGTGCAGCGCACCTTCCGGCGGCTGCACCTGTTCATCGCCCCCGGCGGGCTGCTGGTGTTCGACATCAATACCGTGGCCAAGCTGGCGGCGCTGGATGGACAGGTCTTTCTGGACGAGACGGAGGACACCTACTGCGTCTGGCGCACGGAGTATCACCGGGGACTGTGTACCTATTACATGGATCTCTTCGACCGCCGCCGGGACGGTGCATGGCAGCGGGAGCTGGAGATCCACCGGCAGCGGGCCTATACCACAGAGGAGCTCACCGGCTGGCTGAGAGCCGCCGGGTTCACCGATATCCGCACTTGGGGCGACGGAAAGCTGCGCCGTCCCACGGAGAACGAGCAGCGGGTCTATTTTTCCTGTATCAGAGAGTGAGGTCATTTTCATGAGCGATCATATTTTGCGTGCCATTACATCCGACGGCTTGGTGCAGGCCGCCGCTATCAGCAGCCGGGACCTGACGGAGCGGGCCCGGCAGATCCACAAGACCCTGCCGGTGGCCACCGCCGCCTTGGGCCGGACACTGGCCGGTGCCTCCATGATGGGCAACGCCCTGAAGGGCCACGGTGCCAGCCTGACCCTCCAGATTAAGGGCAGCGGCCCTCTGGGTACCATTCTGGCGGTATCCGACTCCGACGGCAACGTCCGTGGCTACGTCACCAATCCTCAGACGGAGTTGCCCCTGCGCCCCGACGGCAAGCTGGACGTGGGTGGGGCCGTGGGACAGGAGGGCTCCCTGACGGTCATCAAGGACCTCCACATGAAGGAGCCCTATGTGGGTACCGTGAACCTGCTGGGAGGCGAGATCGCCGAGGACATCGCCGCCTACTTCGTGGAGTCCGAGCAGATCCCCACCGCCTGCGCTCTGGGGGTGCTCATTGACCGGAATCAGAGCGTCAAGGCCGCCGGTGGCTATCTGATCCAGCTGATGCCCGGCGCCGGGGAGGACACCATCGCCAAGGTGGAGGGCGGTATCATGGCCGCCGGCAACGTCTCCGCCATTCTGGAAAAGAATCCCGACCCGGAGGCCATGCTGCGGACGGTGCTGTCGGACTTCGAGGTGAAGGTGCTGGAGCAGGAGCCTGTGGAGTACCGCTGCGGGTGCAGCCGGGACCGCATCGAGCGGGCGCTGCTGTCACTGGGTCGGGACGAACTCTCCGCCATTCTGGCCGAGCAAGGCTCCTGCGACCTGACGTGCCAATTCTGCGACCGGGTGTACCACTTCTCCGGCCCGGAGCTGGAGGGGCTGATCCAGAGCCTTGAGAAAAAAGATTGAAAAAATCTGATTTTCCTGTTGACATGGCGGCCGGTTTTTAGTATAATTATCCTTGCCGTTGCGATGGTAAGCCCTTCCGGCGGCAAGGACGGGAGCATAGCTCAGCTGGTTAGAGCACCTGCCTTACAAGCAGGGGGTCACTGGTTCGAGTCCAGTTGTTCCCACCATGATACGGCCAAGTAGTTCAGTTGGTTAGAACGCCAGCCTGTCACGCTGGAGGTCGTGGGTTCGAGCCCCATCTTGGTCGCCATATGCCTCTGTAGCTCAGTTGGTAGAGCAGCGGACTGAAAATCCGCGTGTCGTTGGTTCGACTCCGACCGGAGGCACCATGACGCTGAAACATCGGCGTCATCTGCGGGCGTAGCTCATCTGGTAGAGCGCGACCTTGCCAAGGTCGAGGTAGCGAGTTCGAGCCTCGTCGCCCGCTCCAAAAACAGAGAAAACGGCGAACCTCGCCGTTTTCTCTTATCCGGTGACATAGCCAAGTGGTAAGGCAAGGGTCTGCAAAACCCTCATTCCCCAGTTCAAATCTGGGTGTCACCTCCATTTGAACGAAACGGTATAGATGCGTCTGGCGAAAAGTCAGGCGCATCAACCGTTTCCGTTCATAAGGAAGTATTTTCTTATGAGAGATTGGTCGTAACCTCTGCTATGGAGGCTGCGGCCTTTTCTCTTTCTATGGTAGATCACGGCCTTGACGATTCTGCGATACTCCGCCTGAACGGGAATGATAATCCTGTTTGCAGCGGCCAGCGCATTGACCGTAAGCATCCCCAACGAGGGCTGACAGTCAATCAGGATAT
>OCHB01001832.1_pt1 | contig 11248 bp, 9 predicted proteins | sample 1538731 | NCBI WGS metagenome assembly OCHB01 (sample SAMN04571721, study PRJEB22368) | human gut metagenome | biome: human gut; material: stool | host: Homo sapiens | place: Luxembourg | collected 2012-09-20 | reverse complement strand
CGGTTGTAGACTGGATTCACCAGTTCGGAGAAAATATATTCTTTCCCCACAGGTTTCAGCACACCATCATTTACATAATAGGTTAGCTCCTTTGCAGTTGCCGTAGGGTACAGCTTAAAAAAGGTGGTGAGAAATTCGTTGATTTCCTCCGTAGTGATGGAATCCACCGTACCGTCACTTTGTACCGCTTTTGGGGTGTAGCCGGATTTTACGGGAACGCTGGTAATGGTTGGGTTCTGGATAATCGTCAGGTTTCCAGAGCCGTCTACATAGACCGTCACCTGATAGGCGGAACGGATGGTTTTACTGGATTCTCCCTCTGTGATACGCTGTTCCACCGTATAGGTCACTTGATAATGCTGCTCCTTTTCTTCTGTGATTTCCCATATCTGGAAGTCAGTCAGGGCAGATGATACGGGGATGTCTTTTCGGACGGTATCTACATTCAGGGCTTGTAGCTCTCCGGTGAGATACCCTTTTAAAGCATTTGTCCGGTTGTCAATGGAAGCGGCGGACTGTTCCCATGAATAGTAGATTTTTGCGAAATTCTCCACAAAGTTTTCTATCTTGTGGGTGTCGAGGATTTGTTCCTCAATCACTTTCGTTTCATGGACAGTGTGAATGTCTATCGCCGTGAAATTCTTATAGACAGCAAACAGGAAGCTCACTGCAAGCAGCACCCACAGGGCAATCACGGTTTTCTTGTGGATATTGACTTTGTAGACTTTCAGCTTCTTTTCTTTCTGCTTTTTCTGGTTTTCCTCTTTTCTAATCTGAATCATATCGGTTCATCCTTTCTTATTGTTTGATTCGTCCGGCTCCGGCAAGGTGCTGTTGCCAGTAGGAGCCTGTCAGGTCTGCGTAACCAATGGGATTTCCGGCATGGTACATCCGGTTATTTCCCACATACAGCCCCACATGGGTGATGTAGGTTCCGGCGTTGTAGGTAGAGTGGAAAAAGACCAAATCCCCTGCTTTTGCTTCGGACAGGGGGATGTGCTGCGTCACATTGTACTGTTCCTGTGCTGTCCGTGGCAGGGCGATTCCTGCCTTGCCATAGCACCACTGCACCAGTCCCGAACAGTCAAAGGAAGTGGAGGGGGAATCGCCCCCATACACATACGTCCAGCCCTCATACTTTAAGGCTTCGTCCATGATAGCCTGTACCGTTTCATTATCAAACTGTGCCACGGTCAGGTATTGCGATACCAAGAGGACATAGAACATATTCCCGTAGGAATACCGCCAGCCCCCGTTTTTCTCTACGGCAACAGGGTTGGTGTAGGTGACTTTCTTTCCGCCGGATTTGTCCCTTGCGAAGCTCTCTGCCAGTTCAAAGGTGTATTTTTTTCCGTGCCCTGCCACATAGTCTAGGAAACCGCCGCCGTAGTTGTAGGACTGAATCACACTGTTTAAGTCACAGCCCTTTGTTTCTGCCGCTGCGAGCAGTTCCGAGAAATACTTGCAGCCTTGTTTGATGGATTCCTCTGTGCTAAGAGAGTTCGGGGGAAGCCCCAGAGATTCCGAGGACTGCATAACGTCTTCCAGCGTGCCGCCGGATTCCACCTGAATGATGGCGAGCAGCACATTTAAGTATTCCTCTATGCCATATTCCCTTGCATATTTTTCCAGCATAGGTTTATGGGCGAGGACTTCCTGTGATACGCTCACGCCCCCATAGATAAGGTTTCCGCCGCTTCCTCCGTCTTCCTCATCCGAGAAGACAATCACCACCAAAAGGAGCAGGGAGAACATCATCACGAACACGCCGGAACAGGCAAAGAAAAGGTGTCTTAACTTCATGGCTTCTCCCCTTTCTTCTGTTTGGACGCCGCTGTTACTGTTTTTGTCCACTCCTTTCTGGCGGTGGTACGCCGGATGGTAAAGTTGGATTCTTTTACCACAGGGGCAGCCCGTTTTCGTTCCGGTATCACAAGAGCCGTATCATTCTGGACAGGTCTTGCCGGACGGGGAGCAGCAGGTGTAGTAGTTGTCTTTTGTCTTTCCTCTGGTTTGTCTGGGGAAGCCGGAGGGACTATCTGGTGTTCTGTCCTTACAGGCGGTGTCTGTTCATGGTGGATGGAAGCCGCTTTTACCACCGGAACCGAAGCCCGTTCTGCCACAGTTCCCCCATAAGGAACCTGTCCCTGTTCCCTGATGGATGGGGAAGCTGGCTGCATGGCTGGTTTTTCTGTATGAGCGGTATCTGCACGATTTCGGAAATCTTCTGGCTGCTTTGCAGTAACAGGGCGTTCATGGACAGGAGCAGTCCCTTTGGGTGCTTCGGAAGCTGTCTTTTGCGGTTGTTTTGCCTGTTCCAGTTCCGCCCTGCGTTCTGCAATGGTCTGTCTGCGGCTTTCTGCCTGTGCGTTCCGCTGTTCCGCTCTGGCAGTTCGGGTCTGGGTCATGCTGGAAGTAAAATCCCTTACGCCCTCTGATACCTGTGTTTTTCCGTGGTAAAGGGCGTACTTTGCATTGACAGGCAAATCTTTTGCCTGCTCCCGAAGCTGTCCGGCAGTATCGGCTATCTTATCTTTGGTATCCGCCACCGCACCCACCGCAGAACCAGCCCGTTTCCATACGGATTCCTGTTCCGGTGTTGCCTGTCCGTCTGGTCTGCTGTGGTCTGCCTGTGTCCGTTTGGAAGAGCCGGAGGTGGAAGCAGTTCTCTGGTTTGAGCCAGCCTGTTTTCCTGCGTGGTATGCAGCCGTTCCAGCCCCAAGAGCCGCCACAGAACGTCCTAACTTATGCTGTAAACGGTGCATATGGGCGTGCATGAGCATACGGGGTCTTCGCATGATACGGCTCCCCATGCTTTGGGAATCGCCGCTCTGTAAGGAGAACATCCCCATCAAATCCCCCAGCTTGAAATAGATTCCGGCAAAGGTCACTATCTGCAAGAACGCCGTCAGGAAGAACGGATATTCCCCAGACAGGTTGTAGAGCATGGTGGAAATGCTGAACGCTACCGTGATAATCAGGGTGATTCCGGCTCTGGTAAGGATGGTATTGAACAGTTTCGTAATGGCACGCTTTGACATCCCCTCAAAAGAGGGAACCATGCTAAGGAGGAAACTCACAGGCAGGAACATGGCGTAGATGATAAAAAGCACCTGTGAGAAAATCATTATCCCTGTGAGCAGGAATACAAAAATGGAGATACCGATATTGAACATGAACAGGAAGAAGACGGTTCCCAAGCGGTTGATGGTCTTTGTGATGGTAAGGTTGGTGTTTTCCCTGTCTTCGATTTCCTCCACCACGATTTCTTCCCTGTCCTGCCCGTTGTTTTCGTCTGGGCTGGTTGAGAGCAGGCGTTCCACGCGGTCAGCCCCAAGGTTTTCCACATCCGAGTTGCCGTATTGCAGCAGGAGCCACGGCTGCTTGACCTGAATGGAAAACAGGCTGTCCCGTATCAAATCCACACTGTCTTTTCCCTGACTTTCCGAGTTTGGTAGCACTATTTTTGTGCCAAGGGTCAGGCTGGCATTGCTGATGTCTGCGGAAAATTCATTGATTTTCCCGATATAATCAGGGGCATAGGCGATAAAGGCAGCGGACAGCACGAACACCACCACGAAGTTCACAACGGCATGGATGGCTTTTGTGGTTTCCCGTTTGATAAGCCCTGTGTAGGCAACGTAAATCCCCACCACCAGAATGAGAATCAGCAGGAACCCGATATAAAAGCCCTCCGAGGATAAGCCGCCTGTGGTAACTCCTGCCAAGGTCTGCATATTTTTCCCGATAGAATCCGCCGTAGAGGAAATGAAGTCCAGTGAGTAGGCTTCCTGAATCAGATACCCTGTGGCGTTGGAAAGGTACAGGCTGATTGTCCAGATAAAATTTGTGATGGCATACAGCCCGTACATCACCTGTTTTCCGATACCGTCTAGCCAGTTCCACGGGAGCCAGTCCCATCCGCTGTCCACATAAAAATCAAGCTGGTAGTTGTCCAGAGGGTATTTGCTGTATTCGTTGGCAGCGTCCACCGTATCATCCACCAGTCCGGCAGCGTGGGCGGCTGTGCCAAAGACTGCAAGCAGCAGGAGGAGGAGCAGGAGTGCCAGAAGCACCCTGCCAATCACTTTTCCTGCCATCTTCCAAGACAAGCCCTTTTTTGTGTGATAGGGAACTGGGAATTGCTGTCGGTTGGAAGTTCTATGTATCACCATCATTCCACCTCTTTTCTTACGGGCGGTCTGGTATCAAAGGCATGGAACAGGTCTTCAAAGATAGGATGGAACTGTATCACACCCACACGCCCGTACAAATCACTGATAAGGCACTGCCCGTTTTCCAAGTCACGGAGCCGCTTCTGGTTGTTTTCATCTTCGGAATCTACCCCGAAAAAGGCGAGGGTCTTCTTGATTTCGTTGATGTCTGTGGAACGGAACGCAAATTTCAAGCCCAGATTGTTTTTCAGCTTTTCATCCAGCAAATCGTCCGTGTTCTGGGTGACAAAGTAAACGCCTGCGTTCATGGCACGTCCGGCACGAACCAGCTTCATGGAGAGGGTCTTGCCCTGTGCCACCTGTAAGAAGCTCCATGCTTCATCCAAATCCACAATCTTAAACACGCTGCGGTCAGTGTGGATGAAGTCGAGGGCAAAGGTGCTGATTACAATGAGCATTGCCACGGAAAGCAGCTCCATTGTGGTGTATTCTTCAAACGAGGTTTCCTTATCCGGCAGCACCAAATCCGCTACCTGAATGATGTTGAGCTGCTTTTCAAGGCTGATGGACTGTGTGACATCCCCATCCGAAAAGAGCAGGTGTGCAAAGTCATAGTCCGTAAAGGATTCGATATGGTCGGCTATGCTGGTGCTGATGGCGGTTCCCTCCGCCCGAAGTTCCTCAATCACTTTGAAAAGCCCCCGTTCCTCACTGTTTGTTACTGCACGGATGGCTTTCCGAAGAACAGGGAACTTCTCCCCGTCACGGCTGGAAATGCCCGTTAAAAAAGTCAGGATGTCGATTGCCAGTGATTCGGAATCCTTTGGGTTCTCCATAATCACATACGGGTCGAGTAAGCCCCTGTTCTGTTCCTCCGAAGTCAGGTTTACGATATTGATTTCATGGGCGATTTCCGGCAGGGTTTCTTTCCAGCGTCCCCGTTCCGCTTTCGGGTCAACAATGAGAGCCTGTGCCCCAAATAATACGGAATAATAGACAATCATGTTGTTGCTGAATGATTTTCCACCGCCGAGGGAGCCGACAAAAGCGGCAGCAAGGGCGTTGGTGACGGAGCCTTTTACACCCTGACTGGCAAGGGCAGGCTTTAAGTACACGTTTCTCCCTGTATCAAGGCTGTACCCGATATAAATACCCTCCGGTTCCCCCAACATCTGGGTTGCCCCGAAGCCAAGACCAGCGAGGAAGTCGCTGGTGACATACTGGATGTAATCGTTCAGATACCGTTTGCTGGCAGGGAGAAATTCCCCATGCAGCCCCAGCATATCCCCAAAGGGGCGAACCAGCTTCACGTTCAAATCGTCATAAAAATCTTTCACCTCATTGCAGCGGCGTTTCAGTTCTTCCAAGTCGGGAGCCGTCACACGAACCACATAGGACAGCTTATACATGGATTCCTTACTCTGGTCTAAGGTGGATTCCAGCTCATTCACGCTGTCTAAAGCATCCACCACGTTTGTACTGGTTTCGCTGTCATTCTGCCATGCGTGGTTGTCCAAATCTTTCAGCTCTTTTTTCTTGTTCCGCACCGTGGAGAGGGCTTTCCGGTTTGTCACAATCTCCACATTCATAGAGGTATCAATGGGAAAGGTGAATTGCTGCTGATAGTAAAAGATTTCCGAGGATGGGAAGTCCAGTTCCCCAACAATGCTGTTGATGGTAAAGTAGGCGGCATACACTGTCCCGTCTTCCTGTTCGATTTTCAGATACCGCTGGTTTTCCTCTATCAGACAACGGGTGGGTTTGATGAGGTCATAGTATTTCACCAGCGTTTCTTCCTGAAACCGCTTCTTCGGCAGGTAATACTCATAATCTTCGTAGGCGGTTCCGGTCTGCCCGTATAAATGCTCAATCAGGTAGCCAAAATCGTCCTTATCCAGCCGCCGGACTTTGAAGCGGCGTGAGATTTTACTTTCCAGCAGTTTTTCCATCTTCTGAAACCGCCAGATTTCTTCATTGCTCATGGAAACAAAATCCCCCATGAGCTTGTGGTTGACTTCATGGAGGAAGTCGGAAACAGCGGTCTTTGCTTCCCTGCGGAACTGTTTCATGGTGACTTCCTGCTCATTGACAAGCAGCTTAAAACCGATAAAAAAACGGTAGTCCACCTGATTTTCCCCTATCATGGAAATCAGGGCTTCGGTCTGTGCGTCAATCTTTGCACAGGCAACGTCCTTTAGCTTGCCCGTCACTTCCTGTTTGGAGCGTTCCTGTGCCGCCCGTATACTGGATTCGGTGCTGATTTGCAGGGCGTGAATCTTCCCGTCCCTGTTCTGGGCGATAAGCTGCCGGAAGGAATCGTGTACCTGATATTTCTGTTCGGGGCTTAAAAAGGAATAGTTGTAGGGAAGCAGCTCATAGTAAGCGAAGCACTCCCCGTCATGGTTGAACACAAGGTTATTTTCGATATATTTAATCGGATATGCCATAAATATCACTCCTTACTGCCGTGATGGGCTGTGCCGGATATTCCTTTTCCAGCTTCACGGGCTTTCCTGCATAGGTCAGTTTCGGGCGTACCAGATATGCCAGTACGGATTTCAGGAAGCCGTAAGGCTTTTTCCCGTCAAAGGTCTTCTGGCACATGAACCAAGTGAGGGCAAAGGGTACGCCGAAATATTTCAAAAATGCCCCGTCAATGAATGAAAGGGGAGGGAGGTTCCCCAAGAGCATCACTGCAAACACCGATACCACGAACCACGCCATCTGTGTGAACGTGATGGGGAATGGCAGCTTAAAATCATTGATGGAATAGAGTACCTTTTCCACCGACCAGATACTGGTATAGCTTCGTATTTTCTTCATATTGTCCGTCCTTTCTAAAAGATAGGGGCAGCAAACGAGCCGCCCCTGAATCAAAAAATCCGCCTGCATTTCCAAAAGGAGATATAGACGGGTTTACCGTAAGATTTCATATACGCCGTGGTTCGTGATAACAAAGGTTCCCTCCAATTCCATGTCACGCCCATAGGCTGCATAGTCGATATAGTTTTGTAAGTGTGCCGGAAGTTCGCCAAGCTGTCCGCTTTCTTCCAGATAGTAGCGAGCCACATCCGCCATATCGTCACAGCCGGAATGGCAGATAATATCGTCTTCATGCTCACACAGTTCTTCGATACTGCCAAAGTAGGATTGCAGCTCTGATAGTTCCTCCTGAATGTACTCCGGTAAGTCCTCCACCATTTCACACAGGCGGTTGACTTCTTCAATGGGGGTATATTCGTCAATCTCAAAGGGCAGCTCATAATCATGGATGGCGTATTCCTCATATTCATCATTCAAGCCGATACGCTCTTTGACTTCCTCAAAGTCCACAGGCGGCGTGAACCATGCCCCCACCAGTTCGCCCTCATTGTATTTGCCTAAGTTGGCAATGTAAATCCGCATTTCTTCCAAGTTCCTCCACCTCCTTTTAGCGGTAATAAAAGATACCATTGTCTGTAAACAGGTAGTTTTCGCTGGTTTCCAGTTCCCGACCAATGGCAGCGTAGTCGATATGGTTCAACAGGTCTGGATGTACTTCTCCAAATATCTGTACCTCCTGCACCAGATAACGGGCGAGGGATTCCCCGTCCTGCACTGGATAATAGCGTATCTGGTCTTTGTGGTCGATAAATTCTGTAAAGCTGGGAAACCACCGCTTTTGTATTACATCCATTTCATAATAGAGGGGCGTTCCCTGCATTTCCTGTACCATCCGGCAAAGGGCGTTGATTTCCCAGAGCCTAGTGTTGCCCTCCAATGGAAATGGCAGTTCATAGTCTTCAATTTCGATTTCTTCCTCACTCTGAACCCAAAGACGTTCCCTGATTTCTTCAAAATCCACAGGGCAGGAAAACCATGCCCCAGGATATTCCTCAAAATCTTCATGGTAAAACCGTGTGGTGTTCAGGATGTAGATTCTCATTTCCTCAATCAGTATCACGTCCTTTCTTAGAACAAAAAATGGCAACTAACTTTGTTTGTCAGTTGCCATTTTTCTAATAAAATATTCGCTTTAATTCTTCATCACTATTGATTTTTTTAATTACCCAAGGTTGTAAAAAATAATTGATTTGTGGGTCTAACATACTTACTAAATGAGTTTGTCCGGCAGGGGTTAATATTTGTAAATGTTGAAGTTCTATTACTAATCCATTGTTCATGGGTAATGGCAGGGTGTGAGTTGGTTCACGTAAAAACTCCCGAATGATTGTCACCTGTTCTGGTGTCATATTTTTCAAATATTTAATCTGAGCAGTTCCTAATCTCTTAGAAGCATACTTGTCATAAAAGAAATGAAAAATTTTAGATAGTAATAAAACGATTAGTAAAGCTGTGGAAATCACAAAAACAATGCCTATTGTAAAACCATATTTTTCTCGAAAATTTATAATATAAAACTTTTGGGCTAACTTTTGAGGCAATAATAATAATGTACCACTGGCAATAGATAAAGCTCCTAAAATGTTCGGTGGTAATTTCAAAAAATCAATAAAATCCTTCATACATTTCCTCCACTTTCAATTACTATTAAAGAAATTATACCACCATTCTTAGTTTATCTCAATTATCATACACTATCATATTACATCTTCTTTCTTTTGGGGAGTTACGCTCCCCAAGCCCCTAGTGGACTTCCGCCATGAAGCAATCAGAGCTTGCTCCATAACGGAAGTGTAAAATGGGTTTCCTATGCACCGATAATCTTATTGAACAGTTCCAGTAAGATGTCCTTTACACCGTCCGCATTGAATACCAGACCGACCGCGACAAGGGACACCACCAGAAAGCCGATAAGTTTGGAAAATTCCCTCTTAAATCCGAGGTACAGTCCAATCACCACGATTGCCAGCAGCACAAGGGACTGGGCGTTGGATAAAAACCAGTTGTAAAGATTCTGTCCGAAATTCATAAAAGCTCCTTTCTTTCCTGTAAGAGTTCTTAGGTTCCAAGATTGCCGCCGTTAAAGCACCACCTCCTTTGCAGCGGCGGCTTGCTGCTTCAGGATTTTTTCATGCTTCTCCGTCAGCCTTGCATGGGTGATGATGTCATGGACAATCTGGGTGTGATTCATCTTATCCAGACGGAGAGCCAGCTTTAACGTGGGGGCTACCTGATGGGAGAGCCAGTGCAGGGTGCGTTCAAAGGAATAGGGTTCCGGTTTGGTTGTCAGTTTCAGGCTTCCCCTGTGTTCCCCGATAAACCACTCCCATTCCTCACTGATACGCCAGTCAGAACGGGGCTTCGTATCGTCCCTGTCCACGAACCGGACATAGCGGTTGATGATTTGAAAGGCTGTCCGTTCTGGATTGTCATGTTCTAACAGGTCACGGATGGCGTAAAAGGCACGCTCATTTTTCAGCCGGATTTCAAAGCGGTTCTTTACCTCTGCGTCCGCAATGGGAATATCGTGCTTTTTGTACTGCTCATAGTCTTTTTCATAAATGCAGAAGTACACCTCACTTTGGAGGGAGCCGATATACAGGGTGTTCCCCATACATTCTTTTTCCTCACGCCGTACCAGTTCGCCGCTGCGGTAGCTTTTGAAGCTGCGGAAGACCGAGATACATTCCTCATTCCGGCACTTCTCTGTCAGATGGGGAATGTTCAGGATTCCCGTTTTGTCATTGATGGCAAGGTCAAGCCGCTTCATCACGCCGTCCTCCATGAGAACATCCATGAAAAACTCATACCAGCTTCGTTCCTGTGCCAGAAGATAGCTTTCAAACTGGCGGCAGCCACGCCCTTTCAGTTCCAGCAGCACCCCTTTTTCCAGTTCCGGCGATACCAGAACGAAAATATCACCCAGATAGTAATGCTCTGTGTAAGAGTAGAATCCGTAGTCTTCATGGATAAAGTAAGATAGCTTTAGCCGCAGCACGTCTTCCACGATATGCTTCACATCCGTAGTGGGGAAGCGAATCCGTACATAGTCAAAGAGCATTTCAAGGGGATTGTCTGGATTGAAGCGTTCCAGAGCTTCCGTGATGGTTTCCTGTAATGCTTCGGATGGGTGAACCTTGCCCGTTTCAATATCGCTCAGGTACGGACGGGTGATTCCGGCAGCTAGGGCAAGTTTTTGTTGTGAGATACCGTAAACCTCCCGTTTCTCTTTGATGTCCCGTCCCCATGTTTCTTCATTCAGTGAAAATCCCTCCTGTCTAAAAAAGCGTATGTCAACTTTCAGAGCCTTGTTGACATACGCCAGATATGGGGAAAATCCCTTGCGTACCGTGGGATTCTGCCCTGTTGTTTGGTTGTTGCCTGTCGATTTGTACCCCTCTGTTAGATACGAGGGGTTCATGCTGGCGTGCCTTGCGGCACACCAGCTACAGCAGGTCAGTCCGTTTCTGCGGCTTTCGCTTCGCACGCCGCCTGCACTTCCTGCCTGCTGTCTATGAGCTTTTTTATTTCTTTGAGGAAATCGTGTCCTTTTGGCACAAGGGGCGTGTAAAATTCCGAGATAACGCTGGTTCCTACGTCCACATAGCCACGCCCTTTTATCTGCTTGAGGAAGAAGTCCTTTGTGGTTTCCCCGAACATCATCCCATAGCCCATTTCCGACATCCGCCCCAGAGCCACACGGAAATTGAACTGGTCACGGATTCCATCTCCCAGATACTTTGCGTCCGGACGCTGGCAGGCGAGAATCAGGAAAAAGCCTGCCTGCCGCCCAAGCATAACGATTTGTTTTAACTTGTTGAGGACAGCGGCGTTTTCCTTTGTGCCGAGCATTTCCATAAATGCTACATATTCATCAAAGATAAGGAAATGTGCCGGAAGCCCCAGATAAGCATAGTTTTCTCCTGTCCGGTAATTCTCCATGAGTTTCATGTCTTCGCTGCGTGTCATCATTTCTTCATAGAAACGGTCAATGCAGGCGAGCATATCTTCCTTTTTGTAGTACACATCCGGCATAACTGCCTGTAAATCCGCAAGGTCGGCGTTCTTTGGGTCTAACACGGACAGGATGGCGTTGGTGCGGAGCAGGGCTTCCATGAGGGTCAGGATGAAATAAGTCTTTCCGCCGCCGGTTCCTCCGGCAATGAGCATATGGGGGAGCTTGTCATACT
>OCHB01001831.1_pt1 | contig 11249 bp, 7 predicted proteins | sample 1538731 | NCBI WGS metagenome assembly OCHB01 (sample SAMN04571721, study PRJEB22368) | human gut metagenome | biome: human gut; material: stool | host: Homo sapiens | place: Luxembourg | collected 2012-09-20 | reverse complement strand
TCACGATCTCGGGGCTGGAGCAGTCGCCCCAGATGACAGCAATGTTTTTTTCCATAGTTCTAAATTCTCCTCAACAGCTTCTTACCCAAACCCCTCAGTCGCTTGCGCGACAGCTCCCCTAGTATGGGGAGCCCTTGGCATAAAGGGGAACTCGCAGAGCTTTCCGCAACGCCAGAGCCGCCCCTACTAGGGGCGGTGGCAATGCGTCAGCATTGACGGTGGGGTTTATTTCTTGGTCAGCGACTTCATCAGGCCACCATCGGCAATGATCTTCTGGATAAACGGCGGGAAGGGTTCCGCCTGGAAGGTCTTGCCGGTGGTCTCATCGGTGATGAGGCCGGTAGTAAAATCCACGCTGACAGTATCCCCTGCGCTGATGGAATCCACAGCCTCGGGGCACTCCATGATGGGCAGGCCGATGTTGATGCTGTTGCGGTAGAAGATGCGGGCAAAGCTCTTGGCAATGACCACCGAGATTCCCGCGGCCTTGATGGCCACGGGGGCGTGCTCACGGGAGGAGCCGCAGCCGAAGTTCCAGCCGCCCACCATAACATCGCCGTCCCTGACGTTCCGGACAAAGTCCTTGTCGATGTCCTCCATGCAGTGGCTGGCCAGCTCCTTGGGGTCCTGGGTGTTCAGGTGGCGGGCCGGGATGATGACATCGGTATCCACGTTATCCGGGTATTTGAAAACAGAACCTTTTGCGTTCATCGTTGTTTCTCCTTTTCGATCAGACCGTGCGGGGGTCGGTGATATAGCCGGTCAGGGCGCTGGCAGCGGCAGTGGCCGGGCTTGCCAGATAGACTTCACTCTTGACATGGCCCATGCGGCCCACAAAGTTGCGGTTGGTAGTGGAGACACAGCGCTCCCCCTCGGCCAGAATGCCCATGTAGCCGCCCAGGCAGGGGCCGCAGGTGGGGGTGGACACGATGCAGCCCGCATCAATAAAGGCCTCGGTCCAGCCGCGCAGGATGCACTCCTTATAAACCGCCATGGTGGCCGGGATGATGATGCCCCGCACGCCCTTGGCAATGTGCTTGCCCTTGAGGATGTTGTATGCGGCCTCCATATCCTCCAGACGGCCATTGGTGCAGCTGCCGATGACCACCTGATCGATCCGGATGTCCTTTCCCTCGCTGGCGGGGTGGGTGTTCTCCGGCAGATGGGGGTAACTGACCGTGGGCTCCAGCTTGTCCAGGTCGATCTCGATGGTCTTTTCGTATTCGGCATCCGGGTCAGCCTCGTAGTAGACCGGGGTGCGCTGGCTGCGGCCGTTCAGATACGCTCTGGTGACCTCGTCCACAGGGAAGATGCCGTTCTTGGCACCGGCCTCAATGGCCATGTTGCAGACGCAGAGGCGATCCTCCATGGTCAGGGAAGCCACGCCAGGGCCGGTGAATTCCATGGACTTGTACAGTGCGCCGTCCACACCGATCATGCCGATGATGTGCAGGATCAGGTCCTTGCCGGATACGCAGGGGCTGAACTTGCCCTTGAGCACAAACTTGATGGCGGAGGGTACCTTGAACCATGCCATGCCGGTGGCCATACCGGCGGCCATATCGGTGGAGCCCACACCGGTGGAGAATGCGCCCAGTGCACCGTAGGTGCAGGTGTGGCTGTCGGCACCGATGATGCAGTCACCGGCGGTCACGATGCCTTTTTCGGGCAGGAGGGCGTGCTCAACACCCATCTGACCCACATCGTAGAAGTTGAGGATATCATATTTGTTGGCAAACTCGCGGCACTGCTTGGACTGGGTTGCGCTCTTGATGTCCTTATTGGGGACGAAGTGATCCAGCACGATGGCAATGTGCTCCTTGTCGAACACGCCGTCAAAGCCTGCCTTCTCAAACTCGTTGATGGCGACCGGGGTGGTGATATCGTTGCCCAGCACGATATCGAGCTTAGCATTGATGAGCTGGCCTGCCTTGACCTCCGGCAAGCCCGCATGTGCGGCCAGAATTTTCTGCGTCAGAGTCATTCCCATGGTGATACTCTCCTTTTGTCTTCTATAACTCCCCCAGTCGCTTACGCGACAGCCCCCTCTAGGAGGGGGCCTCTTTGCCTTTCCGTTACGCAACAGGCTCCCTCTTAGAGGGAGCTGTCACCGCAGGTGACTGAGGGAGTTCGATTTTTATTTACTGTTAATTGCCGAAACCAGCGCCTTGATGCCGGCAACGATGATATCGGTGTCGGTGCCGGCACCCCAGGTCATGCTGCCATCGCCCCAGGCAAGGCCCACATAGGAAGCTGCACGGGAGGTGCTGCCCTCGTCCAGGCTGTGCTCCGAGTAGCTTTCCAGATGGAAGTCCATCCCGGTGGCGCTCTGGATGGCATTGGCCACAGCATCCAGACGACCATTGCCCACCGAAGTGACCACCTTGCGCTGACCGTTCAGGTCCAGGGTGACCGTGGCGGTAATACCGTTGACCTGTGCAAAGTGGGCCTCCACCACACGGAGTGGCTTTTCGCGGTTGAGGAAGCTCTCCTCGAAGATGCGGAGCACCTCGCCTGCACTCAGCTCCTTGTGGCTGTGGTCGGACACGCTCTTGACCTTGTAGCCCAGCACCTCGCGCATCTTGGGGGGCAGGTTATAGCCGTAGTTCTGCTCCAGCACAAAGCCGATACCGCCCTTGCCGCTCTGGCTGTTGATGCGGATGACATCGGCATCATAGGTGCGACCGATATCGTGGGGGTCGATGGGGATGTAGGGGCAGGTCCAGCGGTGCTCGCCCCGCTCCTTGCGGTAGGCCATGCCCTTTGCAATGGCATCCTGATGGCTGCCCGAGAAGGCTGCAAACACCAGCTGACCGGCGTAGGGGGTGCGCTCGTAGATGTGCATCCGGGTCACGCGCTCGTAGGTAGCGCAGATCTCGGGCATATCGGAAAAGTCCAGTCTGGGGTCTACGCCGTGGCTGTACAGATTCATGGCCAGAGTCACGGCATCCACGTTGCCGGTGCGCTCACCGTTGCCGAACAGGCAGCACTCCACGCGCTGAGCACCGGCCAGAACGGCCATTTCGGCGCAGGCAACACCGGTGCCGCGGTCGTTGTGGGGATGGGTGGAGATGATCACGCTGTCGCGGTACTTGAGGTGCTTGTCGCAATACTCGATCTGGTTGGCGTAGACATGGGGCATACTCATCTCCACGGTCACCGGCAGGTTGATGATCATGGGGCGGTCAGGCGTGGGCTGCATGATATCCAGCACTGCGTTGCAGACCTCCACGGCATAGTCCACCTCGGTGCCGGTAAAGCTCTCGGGGCTGTACTCAAACAGGAAGTTGCCCTCGTATTCCTGGCTCAGCTGTTTGACCAGCTTTGCGCCGTCGGTGGCGATCTTCTTGATCTCTTCCCTGCTCTTGTGGAACACCTGCTCGCGCTGGGCCACAGAGGTGGAATTATAGAAGTGGATGACCGCGCGGGGAGCGCCCTTGACGGCCTCAAAGGTCTTGCGGATGATGTGGTCGCGGCACTGGGTCAGCACCTGCACTGTCACGTCCTCCGGGATCATGTTTTTCTCGATCAGGGTACGCAGGAACTCGTACTCGGTATCGCTGGCGGCGGGGAAACCCACCTCGATCTCCTTGAAGCCGATCTTCACCAGCATCTGGAAGAACTCCAGCTTTTCCTCCAGGCTCATGGGCACGATCAGAGCCTGATTGCCGTCGCGCAGATCCACACTGCACCAGGCCGGGGCCTTTTCAATGTGATCCTTCTTCACCCAGCTGTCATAACCGGCAGGAACAGGGTAATATCCCGGTGCGTACTTGGTTGCGTCCATCATAATGTGCGTCCTCCTAAACAAATTACACTTTTGAGGTTTCTTCCTGCCCAACTCCCCCAGTCACCTACGGTGACAGCCCCCTCTGAGATGGGGCCCTTGGCAGTACGGTAAAGTTTCCCGCTTCGCCAGAGGCTCCCTCCCCGAGGGAGCTGGCAGATCCGTAAGGATCTGACTGAAGGAGTTACATACGAAAAGGCCCTCGTCTCCAAGGCGATAAGCCTTGAGAGACGAGGGCCTGTCATTTTTCTAACAGAGCACCCGTGGTACCACTCTCTTTGCTGGAAAACCAGCCACTCACACGATCAGCTTTTGGCGGCGAATCGCTGCCCCGGTAACGGTGGGCATCCGTCAGAGCCTACTCTCCGTTCAGCTCTGCCGCTCAGGGGCCAGTAGCCGAAACCCTCCGCACTGCCTTGCACCACCCGGCAGCTCTCTGAAGCAGAAGAAGATCGTTTTTTCCCCGTCAACGCATTTGGTCTTTGTGTTTCAAAGTGAGCTTATTGTACCAAACGTCGGATTTGCTGTCAAGAAGTTTGGCTCATATCAAAAATGAAACAAATTCACATCAGGAGCGGCACAATTTTCCAAATTTTGCGCTTTCTGCATCGAATCGTAGAGCGCTGGGGAAGCGGGGGATGCCCACGCAAGTGAAACGGGGCATTCCCCCGCTTCCCTCCCGCCAGGCTTCGGGGTTTGTTAAGAATCTGGGAAGTTTTTAGAAACAAGCCCTCAAAAGGCTGGTTTCTTAAAATCAGTCGTGCTATACTTTGGGGTAGAGACAAAGCCTACTAAGGAGGAAATCCTATGAAAGAAGTCAAGACACCGCGCAAGCCGTTGGCGATCTATTACGCCCTCGTGCTGCTGATGCTGCTGCTCCTCAACCTTGTGCTGCTGCCGTGGATGGGGGAGCGCCAGATCAAAGAGGTGGACTACGGCACCTTTATGACCATGACCGAGGAGAAGAACATTGGCCGTGTGGACATTGAATCCAACCAGATCATCTTTACCGATAAGGACGAGACGCAGGTCTACAAGACCGGCCTGATGAACGACACCGGCCTGACCGAGCGGCTGTACGATGCGGGAGCCACCTTCTCCAGCGAGATCGTGGAACAGTCCTCGCCGGTGCTGAGCTTTTTGATCTGGTTCGTCCTGCCCATCATCCTGTTCTCGGCCATCGGCAACCAGATGAACAAAAAGCTGATGGAAAAGGCCGGCGGCGGCCCGGGCTCCATGATGTTTGGCGGCATGGGCAAATCCAACGTCAAGGTCTATGTGCAGTCCACGGCAGGCATCCGCTTTGCGGATGTAGCCGGCGAGGACGAGGCAAAGGAAAACTTACAGGAAGTCGTCAACTATCTGCACGACCCCAGCAAGTATGAGAGCATTGGTGCCAAGATGCCCAAGGGCATCCTGCTGGTGGGCCCTCCGGGTACCGGCAAGACCATGCTGGCCAAGGCTGTGGCCGGTGAGTCCAACGTGCCCTTCTTCTCCATCTCCGGCTCCGAGTTCGTGGAGATGTTCGTGGGCATGGGTGCCTCCAAGGTGCGCGACCTGTTCAAGCAGGCCAAGGAGAAAGCACCCTGCATCGTGTTTATCGATGAGATCGATGCCATTGGCCAAAAGCGCAGCGGCGGCCAGTACGGCGGCAACGATGAGCGCGAGCAGACCCTGAACCAGCTGCTGACCGAAATGGACGGTTTTGAGGGCAACACCGGTGTCATCATTCTGGCCGCCACCAACCGCCCCGAATCCCTTGACCCTGCCCTGACCCGCCCCGGCCGCTTTGACCGCCGGGTGCCCGTGGAGCTGCCCGACCTCAAGGGCCGCGAGGAGATCCTGAAGGTCCACGCTAAGAAGGTCGCGCTGGCCCCGGGCATCGACTTTACCACCGTGGCCCGGATGGCCTCCGGCGCGTCCGGTGCCGAGCTGGCCAACATCGTCAACGAGGCCGCGCTGCGGGCCGTCCGCGCGGGCCGCAAGAGCGTGACCCAATCCGACCTGGAGGAGAGCATCGAGGTGGTCATTGCAGGCTACCAGAAAAAGAACTCCATCCTGACCGACCACGAAAAGTGCATCGTAGCCTACCATGAGATCGGCCACGCTCTGGTCGCCGCCAAGCAGACCCACTCCGCCCCCGTGCAGAAGATCACCATCATCCCCCGCACCTCGGGTGCTCTGGGTTACACCATGCAGGTGGACGAGGGCAACCACTACCTGATGAACAAGGAGGAGCTGGAAAACAAGATCGCCACCCTCACCGGCGGACGTGCCGCCGAGGAAGTGGTGTTCCACTCCATCACCACCGGCGCTTCCAATGATATCGAGCAGGCCACCAAGCTGGCCCGCGCCATGCTGACCCGCTACGGCATGAGCGATGAGTTTGACATGGTGGCACTGGAGACTGTCAACAACCAGTATCTGGGCGGTGACACTTCCCTTGCCTGCTCTGCCCAGACCCAGTGCGAGATCGACCAGAAGGTGGTGGAGCTGGTCAAGGCCCAGCACGCCAAGGCTGTGCAGATCCTGACCGACAACCGCGCAAAGCTGGATGAGCTGGCCCAGTATCTGTACCAGAAAGAGACCATCACCGGCGATGAGTTCATGGAGATCCTGAACCGGGAAGGTTAAACCCCACCGTCAATGCTTCGCATTGCCACCGCCCCTAGTAGGGGCGGCTCTGGCGCTGCGTAGAGCCCTGCGAGTTCCCCTTTATGCCAAGGGCCCCACTATTAGGGGCAACAGTAACAACCGCCGCCAGTGGCGGATAAAGGGCGTTGCTGTTGGGGCCGCGGCCAGCAAGACACAAGTGTTGTTTACAACACGAAGTGGATGCTGGGTGCCGCAACCCGGACCTGTCACGCGGAGCGTGACTGAGGGGTTTAACGTTCCATAAAAATTTCCTTCCCCCTGCAATAAACAGGCCGCCCGTTCCGTATTCATTACAGAACGGGCGGTTTTTCGTCCATAGTACAGGAGGTATATTTCTTATGAAGATTCTGAATACAATGCTGGGCCGTCAGGCCATTGCCGCAGCCCTGGTGCTGTCCCTTGCCATCCCCATGAGCGTCGGCGCATTTGCCGAGGAGCCTGCCGCTGCGGCTGCCGCCGATGACACCGTTGTTGCAGGCTACCTGCCCCCGCAGGACGAAAGCGTAATGCTTCAGGGCGAGATCGCGCTGCACAGCGGCGACGTTGCCGTGGGCGAGACCGATCCCGCCTACGGCGGCTACGGCGCACCGGAGGGTAACCCCATTCAGGGCGACATCATGCTGATCTCCGCTGACGAGGCAAAGACCACCGAAGCCCGGTACACTGTCAAGGGCCTGCTGGGCCGTCAGGTCCTTTACACCGCCCGGCAGGAGGGCCGTGTCCTGACGCTGGACGTGCCGGACTGTGCCGCCACCTTCCGCACCACCATTCAGGACATGAAGACCCTGATGAATCAGGGCGTGTCCACGCTGGTGCTCACCACGGAGAAGGGTTCCACCACCCTGAACCTTTCCCTGCTGTGTGAGGGCCAGACCGACACCCAGCGGGTGGTGCTGCGGCAGCTGGGCGACAGCGCTTTCCTGACGGTCGGCCTGCGCTGCCGCCGCGACCTCATCGTGGGCCGCTGAGTGGGGTGTGTTCCCCTTTCCTGAAGCTTAACAGAAACACAGCAGGAGCGCTCTGCCGGTATGACCCGGTGGGGCGCTCCTGCCGTGTTTGGGAAATATCAGAGGATGTCAAATTTTACTGCGCGTTCTGCTTGAGGTCCTGTGCCTTCTTCCAAGCACGCAACACGCTGATCTTGGTAACCATGTTGTCCGGATAGAACTTCACCTGTTCAGGGGGCAGCTCTGTATCCTGATCGTTCAGGTCAGGCAGGAGATCGTGCTCCATGGACCAGCGGGCAGCATGCTGCAGATCCATATCCTGTTCTTCCTGGCCAACATCGGGGTAGAGGATCTCGGATTCCGGCATAGGCTTGCCTGCATCCTCCCACAGCATCATTGCAAGAGCACTGCGGTTGCTGGGGAAGTAAGGCAGACCCCACATCTGGCCCACAAGATCGGTGCCCAGCGTGTAGCCGACCAGTGCGCCGCCAGCCACAACAGCCGTACCGACAATGATGGGGCCAACAACATCAGAACCATCCTCAATGTCAGCGCTGCGGTACTGTGCGGCCACATCCACATCGTCATTCATGGTAAAGGTGATGGACTCTGCCTTGTAATCCTGATCCAGCGGCAGGTCAAAATTGCCGGTAGACCAGAGATCAAACACCATACCCTCGGGAACCTTCGTCTGGTCCAGCGTCACGGTGACTTCTGCACCATCCGGCACAAGGCAGGTCTGCTTGCCGCTGGCCTCATCGGTGCTGGTTTCCAGTGTATCGGTCACATCAATGTCGCCGTTTTTCACAGCAAAGGTGCCGCCGGTCACGGTCAGGGTATGATTGACGACAGGCTCATCCTTCTTCCACTGTGCCGTAAACACCTCATCACCCGTCAGTTGTTCAAGCTCACTCTCAGCTTTATAGAGCTTACCTTTAAGACTCAGCCATCCAGCAAACTGGTAGCCTTCTCGTGTGGGAGCCGCTTTAAGCGTCACGCTCTCATTCTGACGGTAATTAGCATCGCTGTAGTCGACATTTTCGGCACCAACGCCTTCATTCAGGTTGTACTGGAGACGGTACACGCTGGCATATTCCCATTCTTTTTTCGTCCAGCCGCAGTACTTGCATTTTTTTGTCACTTCATGCTTATCAATGCGCTCAGCGCCGCTCGGTGTCCAATCCGAATAGCCGTCAATTCTATAGCCATCCTTCTCCTTCTCACCATCGGCATAGGAGTGTGTCAGCTTCTTGCCGCCCGTCCAGACCAGATCGCCGTTCAGATATACATCTGTGCGGCCAGTATTCTTGCCGCTGTTGTCGCCAAACCCGAAGACCTGAGAGCAGGTGAACTTATCCCGGGCTGCTGTGACATGCGGGTTGATGATGTTCAAGATGTACTTGGAGCTACCAAAAGTGTGGTCGCCGATGCTCAGCGCAGTCTTAGAGACCTTTGCGGAAGTCGCGAAGTTGGAATTCACGGTGCAGTTTTCAAAATTAACCGTCACATCATAGCCAGGGTCAACGTGACGATAAACATTTATGGTTTTACCTGTGGAATTGAATGTGCAATCTCTGAATGTGTACGTTTTTCCTGTATAGGTCCACAAAGAATAATTTGTGCTGCTGATTCCAGACTCTGTTGTGCCGGGAGAATTGAAGGTAACATTGTCAAATGTAGTCGATGTATAGCCCCAGTAATCCGCACGCCCATTGAAAACACAATCTTTCAACGTGATATTCTGGACACGAACGTAGCCCTGTGTATCTTCGGCTTTGATGGTTCCGTTCGGATATACACTGCCGATAACCGTCATATCCTGGAAAGTGATGCTATCGCTACCGTCAAAACTGTAATCGCAGTAGCCATCAGCCCCATAGGGCGCCTGCGGAGCCTGAATTTTCCACGTTGTTTTGTCAGGCCCCTTACCCACAAAGGTCAGGCTCTTGGTCGTTACTTTCTGTTTTGTATCGCCCAGCGAGTATACGCCTTCGCCCAGGGTGATGGTAGCACCGTCCCCGGCTGCGCTTATAGCAGCTTCCAAAGACTTATAACCCTTCTTACCGATCCATGCTACATCCTTTTCTCCGGTATCCGCAAAAGCCAGCATGGGAAGCATCTGAAGCATCATTGCCACTGCCAGCAGGGCCGCCAAAAACCGGTTTTGACTTTTCTGTTTCAACTTTCTTCATTCCTTTCATCACTATTTGCATTTTTGCAACGGATTCCCCGCAAGGAACCCTCCAGATTCCTACCGCACTGTCACCTCCCCTGTAGGTTCCATTCTCCGCATTGCAGGTCTCAGCTAGGTTGCTGAGTGCTTTGTTCTCAAAGGAATTTTCTGTCATTTCATTATACCCCCCCCCCCTAAATTAAAATCAAGTATTTTGAAAACTTTTGTTGGTATTCACAAATCAGGGTTCCTCTTTCGGTCATTTTCACGAAACTGCCTTTGACAAAGAAAAAAGCGGCCTGCCAGTGACTGACAAGCCGCCAAAATATTGCCATATTCCAAATGAAAAGCTGCTGACAGCATGGGCCCCAGCTTTTTTGCCGCAAACAGCAGAAGCCCCCCGCCGGTTCTCCCGGCGGGGGGCTTCTGTTGTGGCAGCTTATGGTAAACGGAGAGTGGATATCAATTGAGAATGGGATTCAGGATCTCGACCAGTGCATGATACTGGGTGGCGTAAGCTTCTGCGCCGTCCTTGGGGCGGCCCGGCTCGGCCATCTCGGACTTCATCTTCTCGACGATCGGGTTATTCTCAAATTGGAGCTTCTGGCTCTTACCGCCTTTGGCTCCTGGTGCAAAGAAATCAAACATTGCCAGGTGGGGCTCCAGCGTCAGGAAGCCGTGGTAGCCCTCCTCGCAGAAAGCACGGCGAAGCAGCTCAGGGATCTTGCCAAGGCCGGTGCCTGCGGGCACATTCAGCAGGTAGCCGGGCAGAGCATCCTTGATGTGGATATAAGCGATCTGGTCATGGAGCAGTTCCCAGCACTCCGCGGTGTCCTGCTCACACTGGACAAAGTTGGCAAAATCAAACGCCGCCTTGAAGTGGGGGCAGGCCAGCCGGTCGAACAGCAATTTGCAGCGGGCACCGGTGTCTCCGTAGATGCCCTTCTCATTTTCATGGAGCAGGACAATGTCATGCTTTTCCGCGATCCGGATAAACTGGCGCAGCTTATCCAGCACCACATCGGTATAGCTGTCTGCATCGGCATCCTTGGGGATGAGGAAGCTGAACATCCGAATGAAGGAGCAGTCCAGCAGCTTGGCCGTTTCGCAGAGTGTTTCCAGCTGCTCCAGCTGCTTGGCAAAGCCCTCTTCATCGTCCACCTCCACCTTGCCGATGGCCGTACCCAGGCTGGAAACGCCCACGCCTGCGGCCTGTAACTTTGGCAGAAGAACGGTACGTACTTCCTCGGGGGTGTAATCGGCAATGCCCTTGTGCTCGGCGCTGCGGATGCAGATATACTTCATCCCCAGATCCGTCACAGTTTTGAGCTGCTGGTCAAAGTCCTGGCTGATCTCATCCGCAAAACCGGAAATTTTTTCGTAAACACTCATAAGACACACCTCATTCACCGATCTTTGTTTTCCGAACATAACAGCACTGTTTCTGGCTTGTAGTATACCACTCTTTCGGGAGCTGTGTTATAATAAATCGTAGGAAATATCAAAATTCAAAGAACGTTCATAAATTCAACGCAACCGCCAAACAAGGAGGCACGTTCTTGTGCAATTCAACGAAAAAGAAAAAGTTCTCCAACTTTTTTCGGAGAGTGGGCGAGAAAACGCGGAGGGTTATTTGGAAGCCTGTTCAAGCAACAGGAGGGGCTGACACCCCGCCAGTACCGCCTGC
>OCHB01001819.1_pt1 | contig 11359 bp, 5 predicted proteins | sample 1538731 | NCBI WGS metagenome assembly OCHB01 (sample SAMN04571721, study PRJEB22368) | human gut metagenome | biome: human gut; material: stool | host: Homo sapiens | place: Luxembourg | collected 2012-09-20 | reverse complement strand
TGGAAAAGCACTGGGAATTGATAGATTCCGCTTAAAAAGGCTGCGTACAAACAATGGGGGAGAGATTTTTCTTCAATGGCTATTACTTGAAAAAGCCCAAAACAAATTGATCCGTGACGATGTGATTTCGTGGATGTGCCGGGAAAAGCTTAAACCAGCGGATCTTATGTTCATTATGGATCGTATGGCCCCTTTACAGATCAAAAATTATCTGGAAAAGCAGGCAGCAGAAAGTGGGGAATCCGTGAAAGACCTGATCAAAACATGGAAGGATTATCTCAATATGGCAATTCGGGTCGGAGTGAATGTGCAGGATTCTGTTATCTACCGTGCACGAAAGCTCATGCAGAGGCATAATGAAATGATAAAAGAGATAGAAGCAAAAGATTTGATTTTAAGAGCCGGAGAGCTGGAAAAGAAGTATCCGGGTCTGAATCGTATATGCAGGGATTTGAAAAAATATGAATATGCGGACAAAGAGTATCAGATCGTTGTGCCGGAAAAAGTGGATGACATTTTGTATGAAGCAAAACTGATGCATCACTGCGTAAATAATACAGAAACCTATTATGAACGAATGAGCCAGCAGGAATCCTATATCCTGTTTTTGAGAAAGGCAGAACAACCAACGGAGGCATACTATACGCTTGAAGTGGAACCGGATGGGACCATAAGGCAGACACGTACTTTTTATAACCAGCAGAATGAAGATATTGAGCTTGCAAGGGGGTTTCTTATAAAATGGCAGAAACAATTAAAAAAGAAACTGGCAAAAGAAGATTATAAACTGGCTGTAAAAAGTCAGAGTCTTAGGAAAAAAGAGATTGACGAGCTCCGCAGCAAAGGCGTTCGTGTAAATGGTGTTGGGTATTGCAACAAATTGCTTGCTGAAATTCTGGAGGAAGATTTAATGGAGGCAGGGAATCGGGAACTGGAAGAACAGGCCGCATAATAGCAGATTGATATATCACAAAAGTAACTTCAAAAGTAAAAATGAAATTCCTGTGAAAGTTTGGGGATATTTACAGAAACAGCTCTGAAATTCTCTTTTATTTAAGTATAAGGGATTTTATGGAATTCCTTAAATATACTCGAAACGGAGGATGAGCTTTGGAGGAAAAATTAAAGTTGCTTTGGCTGATATTGATCTTTGTTGATTTTGGGCTTATGTTTGTTTCATTTCCAATCTTGATTTATGTGATTTTTTGTATGACATGAATACAAAAAGCCTTCTGTAAGTGCCCTTTTCCGGTGAAAAGACCGGAGGGGCATTTACATGTATGCAACAGTTTATGTATGTATTCGCAGGAATACGAGTAAAATACTACGCAGCTGCTACTGTTTAAAACCTGTAGTGAAATTGACATTAAATATCTGGAATGATACGATAAAATTGAACATTTTGCAAGGCAGATTGCATAAAATTTTATTCTGATACGAGGTCAGAATTTTATACTTTATACCGCGTCTGCGGATCAACCGATAAAGACACAAAAAGAGTAAAATGGACTCTTGGAGTGTCTTTTTTTGTTTGACAAAATGTTTTGACATGTATCAGATCCAATCACGCCAAAAGGAGGAAAGAAGTTTTTATGCCACGTAAAATCAGATCAAACTATAGGGAGAAATTCAAATTTGTATATAATGGAAAGACTTTTGAAAGTAAACGTCAATGCTGCAAAGTTTATGGAATATGTTACCGTAGTGTAATGTCGTACCAGAATCAATATAAATGCAATACTGAAGAAGCAATTACACATTTTATTGAATTGAAAAAAAATAAAGAGATCATATTCCGAAATCGAAAATGGGCCAGCATTAAGACCTGCTGCGAATTTTATGATTTAAACGAAGATTCTGTCAAGACCGATATATGGAATCGAAAATGCACACCACAGGAAGCGATTGAACGGGCAATAGAATGGAAAAAAGCACATGAGATCACATATCATGGTGTGAAATACCCATCACTGCCTCAATGTTGTGAAGACCTGGGAATAAATCCTATATCAGTACGTTTGTATATGGAAAAAAATGGGGTTTCTTCTACACGTGCGATTACACATTATATCAAATCTAAAGAGAAAAGAGCCTTTGAATTCCGTGGAAAAGAATACAAAAATTTTACGGAATGTTGTCTTGCGTATGGATTAAAGCCAAAGTCAGTAAGTTCAGCAGTATTTAAAGCGAAACGTCCTCACGCGGATGTTATGGAAGAAATTATCTCTCATATGGAAGGTTGTATGCCAAAAGAAGTAATGAAAAAAGAAGAAATTCCTGAAAATCAGGTGATGTCTAAAGAAAGGCATCGTGCGAAAGAGGCTTTTTTTTATGAGGGAAATAAATATATCTCACTTGGACAATGTTGTGAATTCTATGGAATTAATGAATCTAGTGTACGCAGTAGAGCTTGGCGAAAAAAGTGTACATGGGAAGAAGCTGTGAAATATTATATTCAAAAAAAGGAAACAGAAACACCGAAAATGCAATTCTTTTATAAAGGGAAAAGGTATAAAAGTGTTTCAGCATGTTGTGCTGAAAACGGCGTTAATGCTTCCAGTGTGCGTAACCGTGCCAAAACAACAGAATGCAGCATTGAAGAATCTTTGGATCATTTCATAAAAAAAGCCAGAATGGAAACACAGCCGTCGGTATTTATTTTTAGAGACAAAACCTATAGGTCTTTGGAAGAATGCTGTCTGGAATATGGAGTCAACGCTGACAGTGTATCTTCAAGAAAATATAGATTGAATTGTACTATGGAAGAATCATTGGAGCATTTTATTGAAAATAAAGATATGATTGCCGAAAGAATACAAAAATTTACATTTAAAGGAATAGAATATCGAAGTCTCCGGGCATGTTGTCAAAAATATGGTATTGATGATATATGTGTGAGACAAAGAGCACGAGATAAGAATTGTTCTCTTGAAGAATCGTTTACACATTTTATGACGAGAAAAAGGAAAAAAATGTTAAGTAACCCGGAATTTGAATATCATGGAACTGTTTATCCATCGCTTAAAGTATGCTGTGAGGAATTAGGAATAAATAAAAGCAGTGTAATAAGTCGAATCCATAGGGCAGGATGCAGTTTACAGGAAGCAGTGGAGTATTATGTCAGCCAACAGGAACGTAGAACATTGGATTAATCTATAAGGCCAGCAGGCAGCCTTTTTTAGAATTTATATAATAGAGAGGAGGAACGGTCAATATCATCTGCCTGCAGATATTGACCGGTTATATATGTTGCGAAAAAAAACACAGCCGGAAGCAAACAACGATAAAATTCTTATATCCGTTAAAGAAGCCTGTGAGCTTACAGGACTTTCTGAGAAAACAATGAGATCATTGATGAATGAAAACTGTTTCATGGTACGGATTGGGCGCAGAACACTGATTGATAAGAAAAAATTTCAAAAATGGATAGATCGGCAGTCTTGAAAGCTTTTTTTTGTTGTGCTAAAATATATATCCAGTGCCATGCATTATCATCAGAAAGGATGGTGGTGTTATGGGCAAAAACTTAAAGGGTAAAGAATTAGGAAAAGGATTATATCAAAGAAAAGATGGACGATATGAGGCCAGAATTTTCGTTCGCGGTACAGGAAAAACGTTTTCAATTTATGGTACAAATTTACAACATCTAAAAAAAGAAAGAAATGCCTACCTTGCTAATGTTTCCCCCGGAATTGCAGGATATGATCCTAGAATTTCTGTTTCAAAGTGGTATGAAAAATGGATGCTTATTTATGTGGTGCATTCTGTTAAAGCAACCACTTTAAGTAACTATGTAAATGGTTTTGAGCGAGTAAGAGAATATATTGGTTACATGAGGTTAATAGAGGTCCGTCCAACACATATTCTTGACATGATAAAGGGACTCGAAGAAGAAGGATATGCACGTACAACGGTAATACAATCATTAAGTGTAGTCCGTCAGCTTTTCAAAAAGGCATATAGTGGAAAAATGATACCCATAGATCCCGTAGCCGATATTAAACTGCCTAAAGAAGAACCGGGTGAAATACCTGATGAGAAGATAATGCAGGAACAAGAAGATGAAAAATGTCTTAGTATATATGACACTCATCGTTTCCTTGAAAGCTGCAAGAATACCCGGTATTATGAACTCTTTTTTATTCTTCTTCATACAGGATTACGTATAGGGGAAGCACTTGCCCTAGAATGGTGTGATCTTGACTTTAAGCATGAAAAGCTCCGTGTATATAAAACCTTAAACAGAGTTACAAAATATTATGATTTGAAAGGAAATGAACTTCCTGAAAGGTATTCTACTATTCAGATTACAACACCAAAGAAAAGTGCCAGCAATAGAAAGGTTCCATTAACGGATGCAGTGATTGCTGCTTTTATGAGCTGGAAGGAAAAACAGGATCGTGATAAAGAAAAACTGGGGAAAAACTGGGGAAAACCAAATATACTTTTAAAAAAATATCCCGGTCTGATTTTTACAACATCTTCAGGAAGAAGTTATCTTCCATCATCAGCTCAAACAGAATGCAGGCGGATTGTTGGGATTGTTAATAAACATGAAATTGCTCTGGCAGAAAAAGAGAACAGAGACCCGAATTTAATGGATGTTCATCCTCATATTTTCCGTCATACTTTTGTAACAAGATGCATTCAATCGGGAATGGATGCCGCTACAGTAAAGAAAATAGCTGGACACTCTGATGAAAAAATGACTAATTATTATACACACATTGAAGAAGAACATATAGATGACGAATACGAACTGTATATTCAAAAATACGGAACAGAAACCTGATTTTGCAAATGGAGATAAAATTTTAAAGAGAGGTTTAAATACTTGAGTATAGACAAAAACACTAACGAGGGAAAAAACTATCGTAATAATGTGGTCAAATCAACATTTGGGACTTCTAAAAGCCGCATAAACACTGGGTTTCCGGAGGATATTAGTGTATTATCACCGATGATGAAAGAATACGTAAAGACCAAAGAAGAATACAGCGACTGTATCCTTTTTTACCGTCTGGGCGATTTTTATGAAATGTTCTTTGATGATGCGCTGACTGCATCCAAGGAACTGGAGATCACACTTACAGGAAAAGACTGCGGATTGGAAGAGAGAGCGCCCATGTGTGGCGTTCCTTTTCATGCTGCGGAAACTTATATCAACCGATTGATAGAAAAAGGTTATAAAGTTGCCATCTGTGAACAGGTAGAAGATCCGAAAAAAGCCAAGGGTCTTGTAAAACGTGAAGTTGTTCGTATTGTCACACCGGGAACCACACTGGATGCCATGTCACTGGACGAATCCAAAAACAATTATCTGATGTCCATTGTCTCCATCGGAGATCATTTTGGCTGTGCTATTGCAGATATCACAACCGGTGACTGCTTTCTTACAGAGCTGGATAAGCCTCAGAAACTTCTGGATGAGATCAATAAATTCACACCTGCAGAGATCATCTGCAACGATGCGTTTCTTTTAAGTGGTGTGGATGTGGAGGATCTGAAAGGACGTCTTGGAATCTGCGTATTCGCCCTGGATCCCTGGTACTTTGACGATCAGCTGTGTCAGGAAACTCTAAAAGAACATTTCCATGTGGGAAATCTGGAGGGGTTAGGAATTGGTGACTACGACAGCGGGATCATCGCTTCCGGTGCTCTGTTCCTGTATCTGAAAGAAACACAGAAAACAGCACTTTCCCATATGGCAAGTATCCGCCCTTACTCTGCCGAGAAATACATGCTTATCGACAGCTCCAGTCGTCGTAATCTGGAGCTTGTGGAAACCATGCGCGAAAAACAGAAAAGAGGTTCTCTTCTCTGGGTACTGGACAAGACCAAAACAGCTATGGGAGCCAGAACACTTCGGTCTTATGTGGAACAGCCTCTGATCGATGCAGAGGAAATCGAAAAGAGACTGGGTGCTCTGGAAGAACTGAATGAAAAACCCATGGAACGGGATGAGATCCGGGAATATTTAAACCCGATCTATGATCTGGAACGTCTGATCAGCCGTATCAGTTACAAATCCGCTAATCCGAGAGATCTGGTTTCTTTTGCCTCTTCTCTGGAAATGCTTCCTTATATAAAACAGGTCCTGGCAGAATTCAAATCTCCACTGCTTACTAAGATCAACGAAGATATGGATCCTCTGACAGACATTACCTCGCTGATCCGGAACTCTATCACCGATGATCCGCCTCTTGCCCAGAAAGACGGTGGCATTATCCGGGAAGGATATAATGAAGATGTAGATAAATTCCGCCGTTCCCGGACAGATGGAAAGAAATGGCTTTCTGAGCTGGAGGCAAGAGAGAGGGAACGTACCGGTATCAAAAGCCTGAAGATCAAGTACAATCGTGTATTTGGTTATTCTCTGGAAGTTACCAATACTTTCAAAGATCTTGTGCCGGAGGATTATATCCGCAAACAGACCCTTACCAATGCAGAGCGTTATATCACTCAGGAACTGAAAGATCTGGAAGATCTGATCCTTGGAGCTGAGGATAAGCTTTATGCGCTGGAATTTGAACTGTTTTCCAGTATCCGTGATCAGGTTGGAGCGGAAGTTGTCCGTATCCAGCGCACTGCAAAAGCAGTGGCTGCACTGGATGTTTTCGCTTCTCTTGCACTGGTTGCCCAGAGGAATAATTTCGTCCGACCAAAGATCAATGAGACAGGCCTCATTGATATCCGAAACGGCCGTCATCCGGTTGTGGAGCAGATGATCGAAAATGATATGTTCATTCCAAACGATACGTATCTTGACAACCACAAAAAACGGATCTCCATTATCACAGGACCAAACATGGCCGGAAAATCCACATATATGCGCCAGACAGCCCTGATCGTACTGATGGCACAGATCGGAAGCTTTGTTCCGGCAGACAGTGCAAACATCGGTGTGGTTGACCGGATCTTCACCCGTGTAGGTGCATCTGATGACCTTGCAAGCGGACAAAGTACCTTTATGGTGGAAATGACGGAGGTTGCCAATATTCTTCGCAATGCCACTTCCCGTAGCCTTCTGATCCTGGATGAGATCGGACGTGGAACCAGTACTTTTGACGGCCTCTCCATTGCCTGGGCAGTGATCGAACATATCAGCAATACCAAGCTCTGCGGTGCCAAAACCTTATTTGCGACCCATTATCATGAGCTTACCGAACTGGAGGGAAAACTTTCCGGTGTCAACAATTACTGTATTGCTGTCAAAGAAAAGGGTGACGATATCGTATTTCTTCGTAAGATCGTAAAAGGTGGCGCTGACAAGAGTTATGGTATCCAGGTGGCCAAGCTTGCCGGTGTTCCGGATTCCGTGATCCAGCGTGCCAAGGAACTTGTGGAAGAGCTCAGTGACGCAGATATCACCGCAGCGGTAAAAGACCTGACTGCTCCGAAAAAGAAGCAGAAGATCACCTATGATCAGGTGGATATGGCACAGATGTCACTCTTTGACACGGTGCAGGATAATGATATCATCGAAGAGATCAAAGGCCTGGAGATTGGCAACCTGACTCCAATGGAGGCCCTGAATATTCTCTATAATCTGCAGAACAAAATAAAGAACCGGTGGTGATACCTTGAGAAAAATTGCAGTTTTAGACCAGAATACCATTGATAAGATCGCAGCAGGTGAAGTTGTGGAGCGGCCTTCTTCTGTTGTAAAAGAACTTGTGGAAAATGCTATTGACGCAGGAGCTACCGCCATCACAGTAGAGATCACAGATGGTGGAAAAAAGCTGATCCGTATCACAGATAACGGCTCCGGAATGGAAGCAGAACAGGTTCCCCTTGCTTTTCTACGTCATGCTACAAGCAAGATTGAAAAAGTGGAAGACCTGACACATATTGCCTCCCTGGGCTTTCGTGGCGAGGCTCTTTCCAGTATTGCCGCAGTTTCCCAGGTAGAACTGATCACAAAAACTCCTTCTGCCATCAGCGGTACCCGCTATGTGATCGAAGGTGGAAAAGAACAGTCTTTGGAGGAGATGGGCGCACCGGAGGGAACCACCTTCCTGATCCGGAACCTTTTTTACAACACACCTGCAAGAAGCAAATTTCTGAAATCCGACATGACAGAAGCCGGTTACATCAATACGCTGATGGAACAGCTGGCGCTTTCCCATCCGGAAATTTCCTTTAAATATATCCAGAATCGTCAGGTGAAACTTTCCAGTTCCGGAAATTACAGCGTAAAGGATGTGATCTACAGCGTTTACGGACGGGAGATCGCCAAAGCACTTCTGGAAGTCTCCTATGAAAATGATTTTATGAAGATCGAAGGCTTTGTGGGAAAACCGGAGATTTCCAGAGGAAACCGCTCTTTTGAGAATTATTATATCAATGGCCGGTATGTAAAAAACAAGATCATTACCAAGGCTATTGAGGATGGGTATAAAGGACTGGTCATGCAGCATAAATTTCCATTTGTTTCCCTTCGGATCGAAATGGATGGTAATGACCTGGACGTTAATGTACATCCGGCAAAAAGAGAAGTGCGTTTTGCCAGAGAAACCGAAGTTTATACGGCTATCTATGAAACTGTTCGTAAGGTACTGACTCACAGAGAACTAATCCCGCAGGTATCTGTGGGAAAAGACGAACCGACATCTCACAACGAGCAGATGAAGCCAGGAAATGTTCCGGAACCTTTCGAGGTAAAAAGACGGCAGGAGATGTACGGACACCAGAACCGGACGGCGAATATAGCTTCCCATATTGCACCGACAGCTTCTGAAGTACGTACATCGCCGGTTTCATCGATACCTTATAATAAGTTGACAAATAGTACAGCCTCCTATGGCTCAGCTGAAACAGCTCACAGTTCTTCAGATTCTTTTACAGATAAATACAGGCATATGGGTTCTCTGCGGGAAAATCCCGTATATAGATCTCAGCCCTTTACAAAAGAAGAAGAGGAAATGTTTTCCGGCACACTGAAGGACGGAAAAAAAGAGACTTCCGCTGTAGAAACAGCTGATCCAGAAGTGATATCTGAAAAAACTGCCGAATCGACATCTCCTGAGATAAACAGCGAGCCGATCAAATCCCTGGAACAGGAAACGCCAAAACAGCTGGAACTTTTCGAAGAACGGCTTCTTGCCCCGGAATCCAGAAGCCGCCACAGGCTGATCGGACAGCTGTTTGACACCTACTGGCTGGTACAGTTCGAAGATAATTTTTATATCATTGACCAGCATGCGGCCCATGAAAAAGTATATTATGAGCGGTTCGTAAAGCTGTTCCAGTCTCAGAACATCCAGTCTCAGTACGTAAGCCCTCCGCTGATCGTTTCACTCAGCCTTGAGGAAGAAAACCTGTTAAAAGCAAACGAAAAATATTTTCGGGATTTCGGTTTTGAGATCGAACCTTTTGGGGGAAGAGAGTACAGTATCAGTGCGGTGCCATCCAGTCTTCTGGGAATGACAGAGGAAGAGCTGTTTCTGGAAATGCTGGACCATCTCACTGCAGACGGCTCCAAAGATGCATTTGAACTGTTTACCGCAAGGCTTGCAACTATGGCCTGCAAAGCTGCTGTAAAAGGCAATCATTCCATGTCACCCCAGGAAGCCGACAAGCTGATCGATGAACTTCTGACACTGGAAAATCCTTATAACTGTCCTCATGGAAGGCCAACCATCATTGCCATGAGTAAGACAGAGATTGAAAAAAAATTTAAACGTATCGTGTAAGATACCTATCATAAACGGAGAAAATCTATGAAAAAACCTCTTATCGTCCTTACCGGACCTACTGCCGTGGGAAAAACAAAACTTTCCATTGCCCTTGCAAAAGCAGTAAACGGAGAGATCATCTCCGCAGATTCCATGCAGGTTTACCGCCATATGGATATTGGTTCCGCCAAGATCACACCGGAAGAAATGGATGGCGTCCCTCATCATCTGGTGGATGTGTTGGAGCCCACAGAAGATTTTAATATTGTCCTTTTCCAGCAGATGGCAAAAGAAGCCATGGAAAAAATTTATGATAAAGGCCGGATCCCGATCCTGGTAGGCGGCACGGGATTTTATATTCAGGCCGTAACCAGAGATATTGATTTTACCAGTTCCAACCAGGATGACCATTACCGCAGGGAGCTGGAAGAGCTGGCAGAACAAAAAGGCCCTTCATTTCTTCATGATATGCTTGCACAGGTTGATCCCAAGTCAGCCCAGGACATCCATGAGAACAATGTCAAGCGAGTGATACGCGCCCTGGAATTTTATAAACAGAACGGTACCAGGATCTCCGAACATAATGAAGAGCAGAAAGAACATACCAGCCCCTATGCCCTGGCATACTTTGTCCTGAACGCACCCCGTCCCCTTCTCTACGAACGCATAGACACAAGAGTGGATGAGATGTTGAAAAACGGGCTTGTAGAAGAAGTAAAAAAGCTCCGGGAAATGGGCTGCCACAGAGGAATGGTTTCGATGCAGGGACTGGGCTATAAAGAAATCCTGGACTGGATGGACGGAGAATACCCTTACGAGGAAGCCGTTCGCATCCTGAAACGTGACACCAGACATTTCGCCAAACGCCAGCTTACCTGGTTCCGAAGAGAAGGCGAGGTAACCTGGGTAGATAAAGATAACTTTGATTACGATGACAGCCGGATCCTTTCCTACATGCTTTCTGTATGCAGAGAAAAAGGGATCCTGCCTGCCAAATAAAATAAAAAAGGAAAAATGATCATGAAAGAATTATATGCACAGCTTGGAATCTCTTCCGCAGTTTACGATTTCGGTAAAACTGTAGAAGATTCCCTGAAAGAACGTTTTGAAAAATTTGATAAAACTGCAGAGTATAACCAGATGAAGGTTATCCATGCCATGCAGAAAAACCGTGTCAGTGAGGCATGTTTCGGAGCTTCCTCCGGTTATGGCTACAATGACCTTGGACGCGAGACCCTGGAGCAGGTCTATGCGGATACATTCCACACAGAAGCCTGCCTGGTCCGCCCGCAGATCACCTGCGGAACCCACGCACTTGCCATTGCACTGTTTGGAAACTTACGCCCGGGCGATGAGCTTCTTTCCCCTGTAGGCAAACCATATGATACTCTGGAAGAAGTCATCGGGATCCGTCCGTCCAACGGTTCTCTTACAGAATATGGTGTAAAATACCGTCAGGTAGACCTTCTTGAGGATGGTACCTTTGATTACGAAAATATCAAAAAGGCAGTCAATGAAAAAACAAAACTGGTAACCATTCAGCGTTCCAAAGGCTATCAGACTCGTCCTTCCTTCTCTGTAAAACAGATCGGTGAGCTGATCGCTTTTGTAAAGAAGATCAAACCGGATGTGATCTGCATGGTAGATAACTGCTACGGTGAGTTCGTAGATACCATAGAGCC
>OCHB01001814.1_pt1 | contig 11383 bp, 9 predicted proteins | sample 1538731 | NCBI WGS metagenome assembly OCHB01 (sample SAMN04571721, study PRJEB22368) | human gut metagenome | biome: human gut; material: stool | host: Homo sapiens | place: Luxembourg | collected 2012-09-20 | reverse complement strand
TGTACTTGTCTTTGAAGGTAGGATTGCCCGCGCCTGCATTGACTCCTTCACCGTTTCCCATGTTGAACGGCAGGAAGAAGGTGGCGTTGCCTGCAAGCTTGGTGGTCATATAAACCTGCTCTAAGTCCATCGCAAAGTTCACAAGGCAGCCTGCCTTAAACCAAAACAGGCGGGTCTTGGGATCACGGTCAACACGGTACTGATAGATGGCATCCTGATAGGACTGACCGGCGGCATTACATTTCAGCTCAAAGGACATGATGGCAAGACCGTTCAGGAAAATTACCAGGTCAATGCGCTCATCATCGCTTGCCCAGACCTCCTCCATAACGGAGAAAATATTCTTTTCGTACTTTGCCAGCAAGTCACGATTGAAGGTGGTTGCAGGTTTGGTGTACATAAGCTCCAGCTTCATGTTGGAAATCTCAATACCGTGCTTCAGCACATCCAGCAGACTGCCGCGGGTTTTGGTCACCTCGGCATTGATAAAGCTGACGAGGGTATCCTCCAGGTCGGCTTTGTAGATTTTGCGGAGTGCCGCCATCTCATCTGGCTGGGTATCGTTCAGAAACTGAAACAGCAGCTCCCGGTCCATAGCAAAGAGACGGTCGTAGCTTGTCGCTTTGCGGACGATGTAACCATTGTCCAGCGAGAGCCTGTCCATGATGAAATGCTGATATTCTTTTTCGGAGAGAATACTTGTCATTTCTTTCGTTCCTCCTTGTGCCGCTTTTGTATGGCTGCAACCGCTTTTGGATTGAAATGTGCATGGCGAATCAAGTGATACCCATCCTCATCGGCGTAAAGCACACGTTTCGGTTGATTGTTGTTCGACACTTGAATTTCAACCCATCTACGTTCTGGATACTGCGAGGAGCCAATTGTAAAAATAACCGCTCCGTTTTTCTCAAGTGCATCCAGAGCTGCATTGTATTCTCTCCGTGTAATGGTATAATCCACGTCAAATAGATTTGCAAAAGCGGCTGTAGCATGAGCCAAACTGTCGAACTCGGCATCTTTTGTCTTAGCCAATTTAAAATCCGCTTCCGCAACAAGCAAGGCTGCGCCCCAGAACTCAGATTCTATGAATTCAACCTTCATGAGATGGGCACCTCCTTCTTGCCGGTTACATACTCAAAAATCAGAGATTTCTTGTATTCTCCGAGAACTTCGAGCTGCTCCTTCTTTGTTGCTATTACTTCTTCGACAGCCGTACACTGACTGTCAAGATAATCGCAGATATCTGCCTGCTCCTCTTTCGTTTCCGGGATTGCAATCCAAATATCGCGAACCTTATCCCAACTTCGAAAATCACTCGTGTTTCCACGGACACCGTTGGATATCAATTTATAAACACCTTGGAATGCAAGATGCTGCATATAATAAACGACAAAACGCTTGTCTTCTGTGCTATCACACACATGAACCACGCGAGTAATTTTGCCATCGTATTCAGACAAGGCTATTGCACCGTGCCATGTATCCATTCCATGAATAGCGATATCGCCAGAACGAATACCTTGCATTGCATTATCGTCACTAACCATTATTCCGGTTAGGTCATCAGCACGAACCTGTACCTTTCCTTTATTGGAGCAAATTAAAGCGGTATCTTCCGGCGCAAAGGAGCGAGACAGCTTTGAGCAAATATACCCGATCTTTGTAAGTCTCCATGTTGCATTCATGGGAGCCATATAGAATACTCCGCTATCCTTCATCTCTGAATTTGGGTTCAGTCCCTTTGTGACGGTTTCGGTGATGACAGACCGTTTGTACTGCTCCAGCGTGTTGATCTGGGTCTGAATATCGGCGGTCAGCGCATCAATCTCGGCGCATTTGGCATCGAGAAAATCGGCAATACGTTTTTGCTCAGAAAGCGGAGGTGTTGGTATGGTGATTTTCTTCATCTCCTGCCAGCCCGTAGTCCAGAGATCGTCAACTATACCGTGACCAAACTTATAGAACTCATCTCCGAATTGGACTGTGTGGAACAGCCAATCATAATACCCTGGATTCATTTCGTTCAATGGTGCCAAAATTGTATTGATAAGCGATACAGAACCATCATAATCAGAGATGCCACATGAGCCTCGTCTGTCAGAACGGCTGTTGATAGCAAAGTCACCTTTTTTTACGAGTTTGCGATCATCGTGAGCGTTTGTTTTAGCCGCTGTATCCAACTGTGGGACGATTCCTTTATTAGTAACGGACAGCGGTGGATAGTCGGTATCACTGACCTTCGTATTTCTTAGCCTATAAACCTGTCCGATTCTGGACAAGCCCCATTCTGATGGGATTATTCCAATCCACTCAAAGCCACTATCTTTAGTTGCTCTCATCAGTTGATACCTCCAATCCCGCTTTATTTCTGCGTTTGCGGATAATTATCGCAATAACTGTGGCGATACCCACAACAACGACAACTCCACCCATGATACACAGAACCAGCACCCAATTATCCGTCAGCCATTTCACCGCTGCAATGATTCCGTAGGTGACTGCCCACAGAGCGACAAACAGAATCAGGCGAATGAGCCAATGAAAGAAAGAGCCGCTTGTGCTGCCGTCAATCATCCCGCCGCTGTACATATCACCAACGCAACGGTAAGCAACAGCATACGCAACGACACCGATCACAGCCAAAATCAGATACTCCCAGTACCATTCTATAGGGAGCCCCAAAGGGTCGGTCAGTATTTCGAATATAAACTTAAACACCCTCGCAGACCTCCTTTACTCGAACAACTTCGCCACACGCTCAGTCACAGAAAGTTCCAATTCCTTAAATCTGGTCTCAAGTTCCTCGCTCGGCGTAGATGGCTGATATTTGTAGAAATATCGTGTGAACGGGATTTCTGCACCGGTTTTGATAACGGGCTTCTTTGCACCAAGGTTTTCCTCGAAGAATGCGGCGGCATCCGGAATGTGCGGCAGAACCTCTCTTGCCATATAATCCTCAATGCTTTCTTCCCATTTCACCAGTTCGGTGTCCTTGGTTTCCTTATCATAGATGATATTACCCTTGCGGTCACGCTGAATCTCGGCATTCTTGTCCATAACAGAAAGACCATCCGCAATCTTTTCCAGCAGCTTCTTGTCGGCAGTTACGGTGGAGAGTGCCTTGGTCAGCACCGGCATGAATGCCGCCGGGGAGTTATAGATCTGTTCGGAAACAGCTGCATTCAGTGCAGCGATAATAGCCTCATAGACAGGCTGATTTGCCTGGTACGTCTCCAACTTTTTCTGGTCTTTGCCGGTCAGTTCCTCGGCATTTTTCAGCTCGTCCACCTTGGCCTGGTCATAGAGAGAAGAAAGCGCACCCTTGGAGAGCATGGCCTCGATCCGTTCCTGCGTAATGGCATAGCTGCGCTGGAGAGGTTGCATCACCGTATATTCCCGGTAAATAAACTCCTCGTTCCGATAGATTTTGCAATATTCGTTCTCTGCGAAATACGCATACAGTTTGGTAACGGCACTGCGGTCTTCGGGTGAGATCTCATTTTTCTTATCGCCAAGGGCTTTACGCAGCTTTTTGAAGAAAGTAGATGCGTCGACCAGCTGAATTTTCCCCTTGCGTTCCGGACGCTTATTCTTGGAGAGAACCCAAATGTATGTAGCGATGCCGGTGTTATAAAACAGGTCTGTAGGCAGCGCAATGATGGCTTCGATCAGATCGTTTTCCAGCATCCAACGGCGGATCTGGCTCTCGCCGGATGCAGTCCCGCCGGAGAACAGCGGACTGCCGTTTTCGATGATAGCGGCACGGCCAAAGTTATCGTCCATTTTGTCGATGGCAGACTGCAAAAACAGCATCTGCATATCGCCAGAGCCGGGCAACCCTGCGCCCCAGCGACCGTCAAAGCCTTTCTGATACTCTGCGTTGACGGCATCCTCAACGCCTTCGGCGGCATCTTTACCGCCCCATGCAGTACCGAACGGCGGATTTTCAAGCACAAAGCGCATTTTGGTGGACTTGAAACGGTCGGCTTTCATGGTGTCCTGATAGCAGATATTTTCGGCATTCTGTCCCTTGATGAGCATTTCGGCAAGGCACATAGCGTAAGATTCCGGGTTGATCTCCTGACCAAACAGGCGCACATCCGCAGAAGGATTATAACGCTTGATGAAATTGTAGCCGGTGGAGAGCATACCGCCCGTTCCGCAGGCCTGATCCAATATGGTGATGACCTTGCCATCGTCAAAGATATCATCGCAGCCTTCGGCAAGCAGAATATTGACCATCAGCTTGATAATGTCGCGCCCAGTGTAGTGATCACCGGCCTCGGCGTTTTCAGAAAACTTACGGATCAGTTCCTCAAAAATGTATCCCATCTTCACATTGTCGATGGTGCGAGGATTGAGATCAAGCTCGGAGAACGCCTTGATGACGGAAAGCAGACGGTTATTCTTATCCATCTTGTCGATTTCTTCACCGAAGTTCAGACCGCGCTCCTTGGACATCAGAATTTCCAGCACGTTTGCAGAGAAACCCTGCAGATAACTCTTGAAATTGGCGGCAATGTGGTCTGCGTCATTTACAAGTTCTGCAAGGTCAAACTCACTGGTGTTATAAAACTGGAAGCCGGCAATGCGATACATCGCCTTTGCCGGGAAATTCGGGTTTGCTTTGAACTGCTCAACGACTTTCTGCTTGGTGGGCGCAAGAGCACACTCAAAGCGGCGGATGATCGTCATCGGAATGATGACATCCTTGTACTTGTCGCTGCGGTACGGTCCACGCAGTTTGTTTGCGATGGACCAGATAAAGTTTACTTCGGTGGAAACATCGACAGGTGAATCGTCCCATATTGCATCTATCATCTGCTTATTAGCCATTTACTTTTCCTCATTTCTCTATTTATGTAGCTATTATCAGCTGGAAATCATTCATCCTCCTGAAGCAAGAAAAGTGCGTTGTTATTTATCTGGTACAATCTCCATGATATCTTCGATACCGCAATCCAACGCAGTGCATATCTTTAAGAGAATCTCTGTAGTGACATGCCCGTTTCTTCCCATCTTAGTAACGGATGCAGGGCTGATACCCGCCTTTTCGCATAGATCCTTCTTCTTCATATCCTTGTCGATAAGTAGCTTCCAGAGTTTTTTATAACTTATGGCCATAAAGTATCTCTCCTATACTTATTAAACGATGCTCTGCCGTTGGCAGCGCATTTGGTCTATCACAGCTATACTGCCAAGGCCTATTCCAACGACTGTTAGTGCTATTTTATGGTAGCATATTTGAGCAGAAAAGGCAAGAAAATGATAAATTCGCATGATCTTTTACCTGATTTTAAAGTTCAAGGGCACTCAGTAATGCTACCGAGTACCCTTGACACAGAAATAATATATTTACCTTTAGTTTGATTTAAAATGCACTTTTTCCTTTGCTTTCACTATTTGAATTTGCTTGTCCTGTTGAAGTTGTAGTATGACGCACTCATTCTTGAGAACTATGTCGTCGTTCCCATCTCGTAGAGTAGGTAATCTCAACAGCATAAGCACTCGGTTTAACTCTGCTGCGTCTATAACCCAGCACCAATTTTTGCGGTTACTTTTATCCGGAATCGGTATGCTTCGAAATGACAAATACTGCCCGGTTTTCTCTTTGTTATACATAACAGGGAGAGAAGTATCTTCTTGTCTAATCAAATTAATTGTTTGGAACGGCTGTCTTCCACGATACTCCAAGTATAACTTGTACAAATAAAAAACATAATCATGTGTCAGTCGACATACACGCTTCAAATCAAAGGACACCGTGTCCGAGGTTTTATCAAAATCTTTAAAAGAAAGTAACCGTGGAGAATGTTCTTTTGAGAGTACAATTTCAAACGCATCTTCTGCCTGTATTCGCAATGTTTTAGTAGCCAAGAAAAATTGCTGTAACTTGGAGTAGTACTCTACCATATAATCCGGCATTAGCATAAGTTGCTCCTGACCAATGGAATTTGAAAGGGAAATCTTACATTCTCCGGTCGAATTGAATGAACACAAATTCAAAATTTCATTCGCTATGTATTCACGCTTTTGATACTCAACTTGAAGTACTTCACATCCAGCATCAAGCTTCTTTCTAAAACTATAAATTGATGCACTCCTCAAGTCATTAGTCCATTTTTCAAAATCGGTCTGAGGCCGAACTTTTGCAGGTAGTAACTCTGCTAATGCATTTTTAGGCGTACGCGTTATACTCCTGGCCATGTCACAATCTTGTCCGATTAGGATAAACCATTCATCTTTACTGTTAGTAAAAATATCGCCGGCCGTCACAGGCAAGAAGTAATCATTGACGGTATAATCAAACGCCTCTAATGTGTTTAACTGCTGGAGATCTGCATCAGGCAAATCCTCATCATCTTCTAAACTATTAATAACCCTCGATAGCCGAATCATTCTTTTTATTGTATCGGCGTCTTTCCGGGGAGCGGTTGATAATAGTCTGATCCAATCATTGATAATTTCATATTCTGACGCTCCCTCAGTCCGCGCTTTCTGCGCAAGGAAAAATGCAATTCCTTTATTTCTAATAGCTTTATCAAAGGCATCGCCCAAACTTAATAGCGTTTCAGATTTTAGTTCGGAGATAAAATAATTGTACGCACTTTTCGCAATACAAGATTTTAACTGTTCAGGATGCTCTTTAGACACATATTCAAAATACAAAGCATCAGTGATCTCTTCATACATTTCTTTGGATGAGAAAATGCTGCCGATAATATTTCGGCGCATGCCAGTATTTCTATCCAAGATCACCTGAATAACTTCTTTTGCTCTATTAGAGCCAGATAAATAGTTATCTACAATACATACAACGGCATGCTCCGGAGCAGCCTGTCCAATATCGTCAGAGAATAAGCTCTGTGTATCAGCAGAAAAATCCGTATAAATGCGAAGAGACTGGGCTCTATTTTCGCTCAAAATATAGTTATTGTAAAGATCATCAAAATAAGCAGGGTGATTAACTCCAATTCCGTATTTAGCGCCAAGCTCATATATTTTCTGAACAGTCTCGCCCTCAAAACGAGAATACTGTTCTTCAAGTAGTACTTTCAATTCGGGATTTACTCTTTCAACCAGCCCAAACGCACAACTAATGTCCCCGTAGGGAATGCTATCATCCCACACTCCAATTTTATCAAAGCATTCGTCAAATAAAGAAAGAAATTTTGACAGAACCTCATGTAGTGGCTGTGAAATAGATTCAATCTCTGCAAGATACCGACAACGGTCATCGACCGCCATTCGGGTAATATCATACAGCGCTCGCTCTTTTTTGTATTCGCCCTGCTTGAAATCGTCTTCGATGATTACAATGCGATTGCACTCAATAGCCGAAAAAAGTTCTTTATAGCTCATTACAATTCCTCCGAGGTATTGGATACAAGCAAAAATTTATATCTGTTTCCGTATTCATTACGCTCGTCGAGCAATTCGATTTCGCCTCCAAAAGAGTTCAGTAATTTCCGAACAATATATAATCCCATACCGCGACCTTCAGACAACGGCTTACCAGACTGCAATGGCTCAAATAAGATATCTTCCATGCTCTTGGAGACGCCTGTGCCAGTGTCATACACTACAATACCATCAACACCATATTCCTCAATTGCAATGGTATCAGTTCCAGGATAAACGTAGGTGCTATCGCTTTGCGCCCGTTTACGGCGCACATCAATCCAATACAAAGAGTTATTGATCAAATTATAAAAGACATGCAGCAACACCCCTTTGGGAACGAACCATGTCAAATCTTTAGTGCTGCACACAATCTGTACTCTTTCTTTTTTTACCGTTGATAAAAGATTTTTTCGGATATTCGAAATTACACTTTCGATACATTCATGGATGAATTCATCATATGTGCCCTTCTTGATAAAAGTAGTTTCAAGGAACGAATAGAGACTTCCGATTTGATCCAATTTCCCTGAAATGTTCCCGTAGCTGTTTTTGATAGGAATAACATGTTGATTATAGACCCGTACGCCGCTACTTTGAACAAAGTAGTCTTTTAAGAAATCGAAATGTCCACTTGCATCCGGAACAATACCTGTTTTACTTAATGAGTGCAATTCATGTGTAATTGTTTCTGTAATGAGGCCATTAGCCATAAGTTTATAGTTGTTGTAAGACTCTACTTCGATAGCTTTTAACTGTGCATCGGCCTCAGAAAGCAACACGGCTGTAGACTCTTGAACAGAAGAATCCTCTTTGATATCAGCATCAAGTTTTCTAACTGTATCTGTAAGAAATGCGTAACTTTGTTGGGGAAGGGCAACTTGATCCGTCCCACTTATCTGCGTTCCGCACCTCAAATGTTCAGAAACATCAGCAAGTGCTTTTTGCATACGCTTATTACGCCGCATCATCTCACGAAGCGCTGCATCGTTTTTCTTAACACGTTTAGAGAGATTCTCTTCTAACAGGCCTTCCTCTGCAAGAAGTGTTTTTACCAGATCGTTTGCCTTTCGATTAAGGTCGTAAAAAAGATAGTTAAATACAACATTGATAAGAAGCTTGAATGCTTCGGATGTTTCATTTGCACTAATGTCTAAGCGTGAACTAATCTCTTGAATATGGTTTTGTCCTGCATCAGCCAAGGAAACATATCCAACAGTATTACCGAGATCAAATCGATACCACTGTTGCCCTTTTGTCCTGAATTGTTGAAGTTTAATCCAGTCACTTTCCTTATTTCCTAAAAAACCAATACGAAATATATCTCGATATAGTTTGATTCCATTATAATCTTCCAGAAAGTATTTTAGCTCTTTCAAAGAATATCGTTTACTTGTCTCGCCTAAATCATAGGCAGCATCGATAATAATCTTATCACCGATTGCTGCTCCCTGTTTAAAACTATAAATTGAGCCAGTGATTGGTGCTATTTTCAGAAGTTCCTCAATTGCAGAAAGTGCTTTTTTTTCGATAAAAGAATCAAAGATTAATTTCTTGTCTTCGTCTTCCGCAACAGCATAGAAATCACAGAGAATATTGTAAAACAAAGAAACCAATTCATCTTTTGTCGCAGTAGCTTTAAGCGTATTTTCAATTCTTGTGGAATTGCGTTCCAGTATGTCACGGTAAAAGCTATGTGGTTTTTTTAAGCGCTTAAATGCTTCCGCTTTTACTAATGCCCGATGGACGCGTTCAATAAACCATGGTTTTATGTTCAAACCATAGTTTAACATTCCGTCTTCTGTTGGCTCAAATCGGAAATTGTGAATAGATTCCGCTAAGGCAAGAGTATCATATGGGAACGTGATGTCAACTTCGTGTTCATCGAAATAGAATTTAATCTGCGGTATGAATGGTGTGTCCTGCGCATCTGCAAAAGGTGTAATCAGAAAATTGAGCGCTGACTTAAGTTCTCGATTAACCTGAACTTGGAATGCAGTAGTATCCAACGACACCTGCCTGAACTGCGTGGCGTTATCAATATAGTCCTCTAAATTTGTGTTAAAAATAAATAAGCGAGTATGATGCAAAGTATTAGGACCATCACAACTTGGTATATCCACTACGCCATTGATCACTGCATTCCAATCAATAAAAACATACGATGTATGATTTTCTTTATCCGAAGAAGTTTCTACAAGTAGCGCTGTTCCAAGTCTCTGAGCTGCCAGTCGGCCAATGCCTTTTTCGCCAAGAGTGCTTTTCTCGTTGGATTTGATATCTGTGGCGATTTTCAAAAAGCCGCCATCAATTGTGGCATCAGTCATACCACACCCATCGTCTTCAACAACAAGAATCGGTGAAGCAAGGTACTTATTTGGAACGGAGTCACTGACGCAATCCGGGATAAGTTCATTAGATGGCATACTATTATACAGGCGTAGATTTATATGACTTGCTTTTGCGTCAATTGAATTTTTGATTAATTCAATTATAGCAACTTCAGGCGAGGTTATTAAATCTCTACCCAAATGTTTTATAACGCGTGGATCAATCACAATTTTTCTCATGGATTATCCTCCCGAATATCATTCAAGGTCTCCCTTAATGTTTTTGCAATTGCTGCTGCCATTAAGTATGGAACACCGTTGCCTATCATCTTGAACTTTTTTGACAATGGAAGTGTTGGTAATACAACAAATTCTCTTGGCAAAGATTGAATCGCCATAGCTTCCGCTACTGATATACGCCTTTCTTTATAAGGGTGGAGGTGTACTTCGTTGTGTCCATATGCGGCGGTTGGCGAGAATCTCCAACGATGTAGCCGTTTAAATGACTTGCCACTCGTATCGCCTTCTGCGATAGTTGCGATTTTGTTTCGCCCCTTTTTCACCTGGAATACATCATTGCCATTTGGATGATTTTCAACATCATTTTTATGAAACCAATACTCAACCGTCAGTTTTTTCAGTATTCCTTTAGCAGGAAACACATATGAACTATCTGGCGCAAATTCTCTCTCTTTAGGCCATGTTCTTGTTAGTACATTCTCTGTATTGAAGAGTGCATGTTTATCCCATTTGAATATTAGGGCATTAGGTTCGTTCTGATAGATTTTTTTATGAATGCCGACCATAAATACACGTTCCCTGAATTGAGGGACACCATATGCAAGTGCATTCAAAACGTTTTCGGCTATAACATAGTCATTAGCTTGAACTTTCATCATCATTTCCTTATAGAAAGCACGATGCTTTTCCGTTTTTACTAAACCCCTAACATTTTCAAACAGGAAAAAATCAGGATGGCAACGACAAATAATATCGAAATAGACCTTAGTTAATCGGCCATTTTCGCCATCAACACCAGCATTTTTTCCAGCAACTGAAAAATCCGGGCATGGCGGTCCACCAATAAAACCGACTAAGTTTCCTTTTTCACGCTCTTGTGCAATAAGGGCAAGGAGATTTTTCTTTCCACGTCGTCTTGCATAGCGTTCAGCGCTATCATTACGATAGCCATAGATCGGAGCACGCAGATTCATTTGCATCCTTGCATACTGGTATGACTCAATAAAGAGGTTGTCGTATTCATTAACAAATACTATGTTATATCCGTTCTTTTCAAACGCCAAATCTAAAATCCCGATTCCTGAGAAAAACGAGAAGATGGAAATTTTCTTTTGCATGGTATTACATTCCTTTTTCTTTTTCGTGTTTCTCAAACTCTTCGAAAGTCATAAGGACAAATTTGGGCTTGTTATTTTTCAGAATAGTTATTAGGCCCTGCTCCTCTGCCATTCTCGCAGCAGAGGAAAAATTTTGATTAACTTTAGAAATAGGTAGGGTCTTTTCGATATCAATTTTCATATCGCATACCTCTAAAAGCTTATATGGAGTTGTTAACTAAGATTTTACATCAAATATTAGCTAAAAGTCAACCTAATCTAAGATGCATTTTTTGAAAGAAACAGTTGAACCTC
>OCHB01001803.1_pt1 | contig 11492 bp, 8 predicted proteins | sample 1538731 | NCBI WGS metagenome assembly OCHB01 (sample SAMN04571721, study PRJEB22368) | human gut metagenome | biome: human gut; material: stool | host: Homo sapiens | place: Luxembourg | collected 2012-09-20 | reverse complement strand
TAGTCAAAGTTTGGCATACGTTTATTCGTTGCCGACTTATCTTTAGGAAACATCAGCTCCTCTAGTGCACTGTCGGTCATGTCAAAATCCAGCGGCCATGAAAGATTGATTTCCGCTGCTTTTTTCAAAACCTTGGCGACTGTGTTTCTGGATACACCGCAACTCTGTGCGATGTTCCTCTCACTGAATCCTAAGCTTTTCAAGCGTAGGATTTCACGATACTTGGTCATAACTTACGACCTCCTTTATCTGTATTCACACCAAAGGTGTGTATTTACAGTATAAAGGAAATATATGTAATAGAGCCCAATAAGGTGGCTCTGAATTACCGGAATATATGGCTCTCATTCTCCGGAATGGTGGCTCTCAAAGTCCGGACAGGTGGCTCAAAGAGCACCGGAATAATCAGTGTAGGTTCTACATTCACAGTGGAGATCCCACTGGAGTTGCCAGAACAGGTTATTCAATCAGAACAAAAACAACATCTGCATAGAGATTTGACGGGTATTCATGTTCTTATGGCTGAGGATAATGATCTAAATGCTGAACTTGCTACGATGATACTGGAAGATGCTGGTGTAACTGTAACACGCGCATCAGACGGAAAAGAAGTTGTGGATTTGTTTAAAAATCATCCACGAGGCACATACGATCTTATTTTGATGGATATTATGATGCCAAACATGGATGGACACCAAGCAGCAAAAGCCATTCGTGCCTTGGGTATAGAGCGGTCCGATGCAGTTACGATTCCAATTATAGCTTTGTCTGCAAATGCTTTTATAGATGATATTCAGGAATCCCTGGATTCAGGCATGAATGACCATATTTCCAAGCCGATTAACATGGAGGAATTAATCGATACTATCACTAAATACATTAAACACGATTAGGAAAACAAAGAAGTTAATTCTGATTTTCCTGTACCTTTTCAAAATCTTCTCTGCTGATTATGGAAGATCTGGAACAAAATGCGTGCTACTGATCCTGAATATGCACTTGCGATGAAAAATGCTGATACCGCTAAGGTTTGGCAGCTTGAGAATCTCTTTGAGTTGCAGGCTGAGGAGATTGCAATTCAGACGTGTTTGGTAATGTAGCCATTCCTTATTTCTTATCAAAAATCAACAAAACTCGTTTGGTTTAGTTTTAGCCAAACGAGTTTTGTTTTTTACTCCCTGAGATTTTCTTTGAGTTTTACTTTTCGATATTCTTTTGGTGACATACCAATGTATTTATGAAACAGTCTGCTGAAATAAAGCGAATTGGTGTATCCAACCGTATTTGCAATTTCAGTAATGGTGTAGTCCGTATTTTCTAACAAATTTTGTGCGTTGGAGATTCGCAGCTTTAAGATATATTGCAGTGGACTGGAACCTGTGATTTCTTTAAAGCACTGAATAAACCAACAGTTGCTAAGCCCTCTGGATTCGGAGTACTCCTCAATGCTGATTTCTGTGTTGTAATTCTTACGAAAATAATGCATCGCAAAAGCAACTTCTTTTTCACTGGTGCTGCTGAATTTCTTTGCACTCATGATTGCACGGCTTATCAAAACAAAAATATTTCGCAGCTGCAAAGAGATCAATTCATCATACCGTGGTCTGCAAAGCTGCAATTCCTGGATCATCTGACCAAATAACCACTGATAATCGGGAGATGTTCCAATATAGAGAATATTATTTTTCAGGTTGATATTGTAATACTTTAAAATTTCTTCTACTTCATTTCCGGTAAAATGCACCCAATAAACATCGGTTTGATCTGCACGATAATAAACATATTCCTGTGGTTGATCCGGCAAATATATAATAATATTTCCGGCTGAAACCGTTTTTTCTTCTCCGTGAATGAAAAAATGTCCTTTTCCGGAGGCAATATATAAAAGCTGATAATCTTTTCTTCCCTTCGGACGATGTGTTACTACTTCAGAACGATTTTTCACACGATAATTTCCACAGCTTGTTACAATCAAAGGTTTCGTATTATCCACTACAGTAGATGTAGAGTTGTTCAAATAGGCAACATTCATAAACATAAAAAGCACCTCCTTGCTTCTATGATTATAGTATATCACACCTGATCACTGATTACAAGAAAAATCCTAAACTTTGTGCATATATTTTATAACTTTGTGTATTTTTTAAGCCGTTTTGTGTGGTATAATAGAGTTAAGAAATGAGAGGAAAGAATTAAAAAAAGACGTCTTTCATTGTAATTCCATGTTGAATTCAGTAAAAATTCTTTATACTCAAAAGAATAATCATCTATTCTGAAGATGACATTATTTCGTTTTTGCAAGATGAAAAGCAGTTCGTATCATTCGTTGTGGAAAAATTCTGTCCATGTGGGCATACAAACAATGAAAGGAGCTCTATTATGAGCAAAGAAAAAACATACTTAAAGTGGTATAACAAAGTCGGTTATGGTTCCGGCGATGTTGCAGGGAACGTTGTCTATGCATTGCTGACATCATTCGTAATGATCTATCTTACCGACACGATTGGATTAAACGCAGGTGTTATTGGCGTTCTCATTGCTGTATCGAAGATTTTTGATGGAATAACAGACATCATTTTTGGTACGTTGATTGATAAGACACATACGAAAATGGGCAAGGCAAAACCGTGGATGCTTTATGGTTTTATCGGCTGTGCAATTACCTTGATTGGTGTATTTGCAATCCCGATGAACATGGATAATTTTGCTCAGTACGCATGGTTCTTTATCTGCTACACACTTCTTAACAGTGTATTTTATACGGCAAACAACATCGCATATTCTGCTCTTACCGCTCTTGTTACAAAGAACAGCAAGGAAAGAGTTCAGATGGGTTCTTATCGCTTTATCTTCGCATTTGGAACAAGCCTCCTGATTCAGGCTGTTACATTCCAATTTGTTGAAGCAATGGGCGGCGGTGCAAATGGCTGGAGAACAGTCGCAATTATTTATGCGGTTATCGGTCTTATTGTAAATACAATTTCAGCTCTTTCTGTAAAGGAACTTTCTGATGAGGAACTTGCAGACAGTGAAACAAAAATAGAAGAAACCAAATACAGTTTTGGCGAAGCATTCAAAATTCTCGTACACAACAAATATTATGTGATGATCACAGTAACCTACATTTTGCAGCAGTTCTATGGTGCAATGATCGGTGTTGGAACATACTATGCAAAATATATTCTCGCAGATGAGAATATGTTCGGCACATTTGCGTGGTTTATCAATATTCCTTTGATTATCGCCTTGATCTTCACTCCTACCATCGTACAAAAATGGAACGGAATGTATAAGCTGAACAAATACAGCTACATGGTAGCAACAGTTGGCAGACTTCTGGTAGCAGTTGCCGGATACATGGGAAACATTCCGCTGATGCTTGCATTTACAGCACTTGCAGCACTCGGTCAAGGTCCATGGCAAGGTGATATGAATGCAGTCATCGCATCATGCTCTGAATATAGCTGGCTTACCAAACACAAGCACGTTGATGGAATCATGTACTCCTGCACATCACTTGGTGTAAAAATTGGTGGTGGACTTGGAACAGCAATTGTCGGTCTTTTGCTCGACTTTAGCGGATTCAAGGGCACTTTGACATTACAGCCTGATTCTGCTATCAATATGCTTCACATTATGTATCTGATCGTTCCGTTTGCACTGGATCTGATCATCACATTTATTCTTTCTAAGATGAATGTTGAAAAGGCAAATGCGGAAATCAAAGAAAAACTTGGAATATCCGAAAATGAAGTTGTGATGGAATCACAGAACTAAAATGGAGGAAACAATATGAAATATACACTCGACTGGCTGACCGATCCGGAAGTGTTTGCAGTCAACAAAATCGCAGCACATTCCGACCACAGAATCTATGCAAACCATTTGGAAGCCGATGCAGACAATTCCTCTCTGATTCAGAATCTGAACGGCACCTGGAAATTTGCGTGGGCAAAGAATCCGTCTGAATGGCAGCAAAAGTTCTATGAAGAAAGCGACAGCACTGACAATATTGACAACATTCAGGTTCCGGGACACATGGAATTGCAGGGATACGGCAAACCGCAGTACGTCAATACCATTTATCCTTGGGAGGGACAGGAGCATCTCCGTCCGCCGTTTATCTCTGAAAAGGACAACCCTGTCGGCAGCTACGTCAGATATTTTGACTTGAACGATGCTCTGAAAAACAAGCGTGTATTTATTTCTTTTCAGGGTGTGGAAACTGCTATGTATGTCTGGCTGAACGGCGAATTTATCGGCTACAGCGAAGATTCTTTTACACCGTCTGAATTTGAACTGACACCATATATCCGTGAAAAGGACAACAAACTTGCTGTTGCAGTGTTCAAAAGAAGTTCTGCAAGCTGGCTGGAAGATCAGGATTTCTGGAGATTCTCCGGCATTTTCCGTGACGTATTCCTTTATGCGGCACCGTCTGCCCATGTTCGTGATATGAGAGTGATTGCAGATTATGACGGTACAAATGGTATCTTCTCTGCAACGCTGGATATTGCGGGCAAGTGTTCTGTGAAATCGATCCTGACAGATGAAAATGGAACGGTCATCGCACAATCCAATGAAAAGGAATCTGTAAACTGGACAATTGAAAATAGCAAGCCTTGGAGTGCCGAAATACCGAATCTCTATACGTTTACAGTGATTCTGACAGACGAAGACGGAAATGAAATCGAGGTCAGCAGAACCAAAGTCGGATTCCGTCGATTTGAACTGAAAAACGGGATCATGTGTTTAAACGGAAAACGTATCATTTTCAAGGGCATCAATCGACACGAATTTGATGCGAAAACAGGCAGAGCAATCACAAAGGAAGATATGCTGTTTGATATCCAGTTCATGAAGAAAAACAATATCAATGCAGTTCGTACATGTCATTATCCGAACAATTCTCTTTGGTATCAGCTTTGTGATGCATACGGCATTTATCTGATTGATGAAACCAATCTGGAAACACACGGTACATGGCAGAAGCTTGGTGCAACAGATCCGTCTTGGAATGTACCGGGTTCACTTCCGGAATGGAAAGAAGCTGTACTGGACAGAGCAAAATCAATGTATGAACGTGACAAGAATCACGCAAGTGTCCTCATCTGGTCTTGCGGAAATGAATCATACTGCGGAGAAGATATTGCTGCAATGTCGGAATATTTCAGAAGTGTAGACCCGACAAGACTGGTGCACTATGAGGGTGTTACAAGAGTTCCGAATCATCAGTATGATTCTATCACGGATATGGAAAGCCGTATGTACGCAAAACCGCAGGAAGTGGAAGAATACCTGAAACAGAATAACGGCAGACCGTATATCAGCTGTGAGTATATGCACGCTATGGGCAATTCTCTTGGCGGTTTGAGCCTTTACACTGACCTTGAGGACAAATATGAGGCTTATCAGGGTGGTTTCATCTGGGACTACATCGATCAGGCAATCGAAACCCAAAATGACGACGGGGAAACAGTTCTGGCTTATGGCGGAGATTTTGAGGACAGACCAAGCGATTACGAATTCTGCACCAACGGTGTGATCTATGCTGACAGAACCTACTCTCCAAAGGTTCAGGAAATGAAGGCTCTTTACTCCAACATCAGAATGTCTATTCAAAACGGAATGCTTACCGTAGAAAACCGAAATCTCTTTGCAGATACAAACAACTTGTCCTTTGTTGTACGATTGGAAAAGAACGGCGTTGTTCTGAAATCCGATACTTTTTCTCTGAATGTTCCTGCCGGAGAAAGCAAGACAATGAAACTGACGCTTCACAAAATAGACAGTGCAGGAGAATATGTTTATCATGTTTCCGCCGTTACCGCAAATCAGACACTATGGGCAGATGCAGGGCACGAAATTGCCTTTGCTCAGGAAGTGTTTGAAGTGAAAGATGATCAGATCCCGGAAACCACATTGCAAAAGCCAGCGATTGTATACGGCGATGTTATCATTGGCGTTCACGGAGAAAACTTCTCCATGATGTTCGACAAAAAAGAGGGCGGCATCAGTTCTCTGAAATACAATGGTTTTGAATATATCACACGCACACCAAAGGTCAGCTTCTGGAGAGCAATGACGGATAATGACACCGGTGCTTCCGAGCCGTACAATCTTGCACAGTGGCATGTCGCAGGCAAATTTGCAAAGTATAAAACCGTTTCATGGCTGGAACAGGAAGATGCTCTGAAAATCACTTTCACATATCAGGCTGCCTGCATTCCGACTTTTGAGTTTACTGTAACCTATACCGCACACTTTGACGGAAAGCTGGGCGTAAGTGTAAATTATGCAGGAGTAAGCGGTATGTCCGATATGCCGGTTCTTGCATTGGACTTCAAAATGAAAAAACAGCTTTGCAATTTTCAGTATTATGGGCTCGGCCCTGATGAAAATTACAGCGACCGATGCAAAGGAGCAAGACTGGGATCGTGGAAATCTACGGCAAAAGAAAATCTTTCCGGGTATCTCAATCCGCAGGAATGCGGCAACCGTACCGGTGTAAGAACGCTCTCTGTCCATGATGATATGCAGCATGGTCTGACGTTCCAAAAGGCATCTGCTCCGTTTGAAATGAGCGTACTGCCATACAGTGCCTATGAACTCGAAAACGCCATGCATCTGGATGAACTTCCAAGTATTCGCTACACATGGGTCAGAATCGCTGCAAAGCAAATGGGTGTCGGCGGCGATGATTCCTGGGGTGCACCGGTGCATGAGGAGTACAGAATCCATGCAGATCAGCCGATGAAATTGGAATTTGTAATTATGCCCTTAAGATCGTAAGAAGAAAGGAAAACAATGAAAATACAGGATTTTCAAGACAATGTTACTTGTGGTGGATTTGATAATATCTTCGCAAATATTTATAAGCCACAGGATATAGAAAGTCAGAAATCACGATATATGAGTGCTGTGGAGAAATTCACAGCACTGTATCCGAATAGAAATGATATACACGTTTATTCTGCTCCAGGTAGAACAGAAATCGGCGGTAATCATACCGATCATCAACATGGCTGTGTCATTGCAGGAGCAGTTGACTTAGATGTTATCGGTGTTGCAGCATTTCATGACGAAAACATCATCAGAATTAAATCAGAGGGATACGATGAATTTGCAGTTTCACTGGACAATTTGGATGTTCATATCGGTGAAAAAGGTTCTTCTGAAATTGTCAGAGGGATTGCAGCTCGCTTTAAGGATTTAGGTGTAGAAATTTCCGGATTTGATATGTATACAACTTCAAATGTACTTGCTGGAAGCGGTATTTCTTCTTCTGCTGCATTTGAAACATTGATCGCAACGGCAATTGACAGCTATTACAATAACAATCAGATCGGTGCAGTAGAAATCGCAAAAATCGGGCAATATGCAGAAAACTTTTATTTTGGCAAGAAAAGCGGATTGATGGATCAGATGGTTTGCTCCGTTGGTGGATTTGTTTTTCTTGATTTTCAAAACATTCAAAATCCAAGTATCCAAAAAATTGATTTTGACCTTTCAAAAACCGGCTATGCATTGATCATCACAGACACCAAAGGAGATCATTCTGATTTGACAGATGATTATGTAGCCGTTCGTACAGAAATGGACGAAGTTGCAGAATATTTCGGCAAAAAGGTTCTTCGTGAAGTTGATGAAAATCAATTTTGGGATAATCTCCCTGATATTAAAAAGAAGATTTCTGACAGAGCTGCCTTGCGTGCAATTCACTTTTTTGGCGACAATTATCGTGCAAAGGCAGAAACGGAAGCTCTCAAAAACAACAGATTTGAGGATTTTCTCACGCTTGTAAACGAATCGGGAGATTCCTCCATGAACTATCTGCAAAATTTATACTCATGCAGAAAGCCAACGGAACAAGGTATTCCACTTGCAATTATGGCGGGAAAACGAATATTAAAAGGCAATGGTGCTGTTAGAGTTCACGGAGGTGGTTTCGCAGGGACTGTTCAGGCATTTGTACCAAATGATCTTGTCAATGCATATAGATTGGAAATGGACAGAATATTTGGACAAAATTCGTGCTACATTATGACAATCAGACCGTTTGGCGGTATTGAAATCAAATAATAGGAGGGAAAAATAATGAGTATACTTGTTTTAGGCGGTGCAGGATATATCGGTTCTCACACAGCTTTAGAGTTGATTCGCACCGGAGAAAGCGTTATTATTGCAGACAATCTTGCAACCGGACACATAGAAGCTGTTCCGAAAGATGCGAAATTTTATCTGGGTGATTTGCATGACAAGGCGTTTCTTGATAATATTTTTGAAAACGAACAGATAGATGCAGTGATTCACTTTGCAGCATATTCTCTTGTTGGAGAAAGCGTTGTCAATCCACTCAAGTATTACGATAATAATCTCTGCGGAACAAAAATTCTTTTGGATTCCATGGTTGAACACCATATTGATAAAATTGTATTTTCCTCAACCGCTGCCACTTATGGTGAACCGGAAAATATTCCGATTCTTGAAACAGACAGAACACAGCCAACCAATCCATATGGTGAAACCAAACTTGCTATGGAGAAGATGTTCTATTGGACTTCAAAAGCTCATGGCCTAAGATACGTTTCTCTCCGCTATTTCAATGCTTGCGGAGCAGACAAATCAGGTAAAATCGGCGAGGCTCATAATCCGGAAAGTCATTTGATTCCTTTGATTCTTCAAGTCCCAAATGGAAAGAGAGAAAGTATCTCCATCTATGGAACAGATTATGATACTCCTGATGGAACTTGTATCAGAGACTACATCCATGTTACCGATTTGGCTCAGGCACATATTCTCGCTGTAAAGTACTTAAAAAACGGAAACGAAAGCAATATTTTCAATCTTGGAAATGGTGTCGGCTATTCCGTAAAAGAAGTAATTGATAAAGCAAGAAAAGTGACAGGGCACCCGATTCCGGCAATTGAAACGCCAAAGCGTGCCGGAGATCCTGCACGACTGGTGGCTTCCAGTGAAAAGGCAAGAAAAATTCTTGGCTGGAATCCTGTACACGATAGCCTTGAAGAAATTATATCTGACGCATGGAATTGGCATAAGAATCATCCAGATGGTTTTTGAAAAGAGGTGTTATCATGATATACAGGGCAATAAACGGATTAATCCGTCATGCAATAGAAGCTGATTTGATTACAAATGACGATATTTTCGTTGTTAGAAATCAGCTCATGGATATACTAAAACTGACTGACTGGGATGATAAAGAACCACTCACGGGAAATATTGAAGAACTTCTTGAACCCCTGATCGACTATGCAGTAAAAGCAGGAATCATTGAAGACACTTCTGTACAACGTGATCTATTCGATACAAGAGTTATGGGTGTTTTCACACCTATGCCGAGAGAAGTTAATGCCACATTTCAAAGAAAATATTCTGTTTCGCCATCAGCAGCTACAGAATGGTACTATGCTTTTAGTAAAAGCCTGAACTATGTTCGTGCTGAAAGAATTGCGAAAGATTTAAAGTGGACATATGAATCAGAATATGGAACACTTGACATTACTATAAACCGTTCTAAGCCAGAGAAAGATCCTCGTGATATTGCTGCTGCTAAATTGCAAAAAAAATTAGCCTATCCTCAATGTCAGCTTTGTGTTGAAAATATGGGATTCGCAGGTCATCAGACACACCCTGCAAGACAAAATCTTCGTCCGGTAAAGTTGAATATCAACAGCCAAGATTGGTTCATGCAGTATTCTCCTTATGGATATTATAATGAACACTGCATCGTCTTTAATAAACAGCATATTCCTATGACAATCAATGCACAGGTATTCAATAAACTGTTTGATTTTGTTGAGCAATTTCCACACTATTTTATCGGTTCAAATGCAGACCTTCCTATTGTAGGCGGCTCCATTCTAACGCATGAACACTTTCAAGGCGGCAATTATAATTTTGCAATGGCAAAAGCACCGATTGAAAGAACATTTCTTTTGAAAAATTATATGAATGTTAGTGCCGGCATTGTAAAATGGCCGATGTCTGTGATACGTCTTTCTTCAAAAAACAGGACGGCTTTGGCAGCTGCATGTGCTGATATTTTATCAAAATGGAGAACATATACGGATGAAGTGGTTGGAATTTTTGCAGAAACAGACGGAATTCTGCATAATACAATTACTCCAATTGCAAGAGCAACTTCTTCTGGATTTGAATGCGACTTGGTATTGAGAAACAATATTACAACGAAAGAAAGACCGTTAGGTGTGTTCCATCCGAATCCTACCTTACATCATATCAAAAAAGAAAACATCGGATTGATTGAAGTGATGGGACTTGCTGTTCTTCCGGCGCGTTTAGCAGATGAACTGACACTTTTAAAAGATGCAATGCTGTCCGGCAAAGAGATTGCTACAGATGATAAAATTGCATCTCATGCAATTTGGGCAAGTGAAATTCTAAAAAAATATTCTGATTTTAACGCTGATAATGCAATGGATATTATTCGTTATGAAGTCGGCAGAGTTTTTGAACAGGTACTTGAAGATGCCGGAGTATTTAAGAGAGATAAACAAGGAAAAGAAGCATTTGCAAGATTTGTAGAACAATTAGGTTGATTTGGAATATACGAAAATGAGCTATTGCATTATGTGCAGTAGCTCATTTTTTAATTTAATTCAATTATTCAAGGCTGAAAATTTATTTCAGCACATCATCCAGTGGAATCCGATTATCTCCTGACATATCTTCAGTGTAGATTGTATTATTAATGTACAATTCCTCATCAATGTCACGCACAAAGCCCCAATGAAGGTTGTACTTCTTGGCGTATTCCTTAAATGCATTAAACTTATTTTCGACCTGACGGTCAATGTTTTTGGTGTGACCAGCCTGCATACCACCTTTAGTTTCGATAATCCAAATATTTCTGTCAGTAGTCTTAATGATGTAATCAGGATAAAAGAGCCACTGCTTTCTGATACCATTCACATAGACGATAGAAAGATACTGTTGACCTGAGTTACCATTTTTGTAAACCTATTCTACACTATCAAAGGATATGTGCGTTATCTGAATTTTGTTGACTTTTTATATTTGTATGCTATAATATAATTACTGCCTAATTTAAAATGCACTGATGAGTAGTGTTATTATCTTAAATTTGAGGTTTGAGAGTAGTGTAATTTTATATGGTAGTAGAACTTCCAGGACAGGATATTGTTCTTGCACCAAAAACCGAAAATAGATTATTTTTTTGTGGATGAAAGATATGAGCAGTGATTTCCGTTGGATGAGAATGAATCGTTCTACATTGGAAAGTCGATAGCCGGATTGAAATTGAATCAGTCGGCACAGAATCCGATTACATATCTGTATCCACTGGAGAAAGATAAAATTCATATTTAACGAAATTGACAAATCTGAATTTGAGAAGGTAAGTGAATGGGATATCACGATACAAGATACCAAAGATACCATGGAGGAATATGATAATGTCGAAAGATGAGTATTTGATAACCGATACG
>OCHB01001800.1_pt1 | contig 11515 bp, 7 predicted proteins | sample 1538731 | NCBI WGS metagenome assembly OCHB01 (sample SAMN04571721, study PRJEB22368) | human gut metagenome | biome: human gut; material: stool | host: Homo sapiens | place: Luxembourg | collected 2012-09-20 | reverse complement strand
CCGTTGGCAAGATGCACAAGCCCGTGCTGCTCAAGCGCGGCCTGTGCAACACCATTGAGGAGTGGATCATGAGCGCCGAGTATATCATGGCCGGCGGCAACGAGCAGGTCATCCTGTGCGAACGCGGCATCCGTACCTTCGAGAAGTACACCCGCAACACCCTCGATCTCTCTGCAGTGCCCATCATCCACGAAAAGACCCACCTGCCCATCATCGTGGACCCCAGCCACGCCACCGGCAAGGCCAATCTGGTCGAGCCTATGATGATCGCTGCCGTGGCCGCCGGTGCCGACGGTCTGGAAGTGGAGGTCCACTACGACCCGCAGCACGCATGGAGCGACGGCGCACAGTGCCTGACCCCGGATTCCTTCGCACAGGCCATGGCAAAGTGCCGTCAGGTGGCATGGGCCATTGGCCGGGATATGTAACGGCCTATGCTGGTAACGATTCAGAACGCGCGTCCCGTAGGCGGCACCATCACTGCCCCACCCAGCAAAAGCATGGCCCACCGTGCTGTGCTCTGCGCGGCACTGGCCGAGGGCCGCAGCCACATCACGAACCTCGAATTCAGCAAGGACATCTCTGCCACGCTGGGCGCAGCGGCACAGCTGTGCGCTCGTGTGCGCACCGGCGCAGACGATGCTGTGGTGGAAGGGCTGGGGCATTTTGTGCCTCTTGCCGCGCCGGTGGACTGCTGCGAGAGCGGCAGCACCCTGCGCTTTCTCATCCCCATCGCCAGCCTGACCGGACAGGCAGTTTTCTTCACCGGCCGCGGGCGGCTGATGGAGCGTCCTCAGTCGGTGTACGAAGCTCTGTACCGGGAGCAGGGCCTGCGGTTTGAGCAGAGCGCTGCCGGGCTGACCGTAGAGGGTGCACTGACCCCCGGCAGCTACCGGCTGGCAGGCAACGTGTCCAGCCAGTTCATCAGCGGGCTGCTGTTTGCTCTGCCGTTGCTTTCCGGCAACAGCACGCTGCACCTCATCCCGCCGGTGGAGAGCCGCAGCTACATCGATATGACCCGCTCTGTGCAGGCAGCCTTCGGTGTGCAGAGCCATTGGCTGGACGAAAACACTCTTGCCATCCCGGGCGGGCAGCACTATCACCCCTGCGATTACACCGTGGAGGGCGATTACAGTCAGGCCGCGTTCCCGGCGGTGCTGGGTGCAGTGTGCGGCGGCGTGACCATCACCGGCCTTGCCCCGGAAACGCTGCAGGGCGATGCCGCCATTCTGGATATCCTGCGCCGCTGCGGCGCAAAGTTCACCCAAACAGAAGCGGGCATCCCCTTTACAAAGTCACCGCTGCACGGGGTGGACATCGACCTTGCGGACTGCCCGGACCTTGGCCCTGTGCTCATGGTGCTGGGCCTGCTGTGCGAAGGCACTACAGTCATCCGCAACGCAGAGCGTTTACGCCTGAAGGAGAGTGACCGCATCGCTGCCATGGAGGCCGAGCTGCGTGCCTGCGGCGGCGTGCTGGAAAGCGAGGGCGGCACCATTACGGTGCACGGCTGCGCGAACAGGCTGCACGCTCCGGCGGGTGTTCTGCATGGGCACAATGACCACCGTGTGGTCATGAGCCTTGCGGTGCTGGCCCTGAGTACGGGCATCCCCCTGACCGTGGACGATGCCGAAGCCATCACAAAAAGCTGGCCGAATTTCTTTGAAGCCATCAAGCCCTTGGGCGCGGAGGTGGAATATGCTTGATAAAACAAAACGTTATCTCGTGGTGGGCCTTGGCCTGCTGGGCGGCAAATACGCGCTGGAACTGACGAAAGCCGGCTTCCATGTGGACGGCATCAACCGCAGCGAGGGGCATTTGCAGTACGCGCTAGAGCACGGCTATATCGCCAGCGGCAAGACCCACGATTTTGAGGACCTTGTGAGCAGCGCCGACCACATCATCTTTGGTCTGTACCCCACGGCCCTCATCGAGTGGTTCCGCACCTACGGCCATCTGCTCAAGCCCGGCTGCATCTTTACCGATGTTTCCGGCGTAAAGACCGGCCTTGTGGAGCCGGTGCAGGCCATGTGCCCGGCGGGCGTGGAGTTCATTGCCAGCCACCCGATGGCAGGGCGTGAGACTTCCAGCGTGGAGCACGCCGCCGAGGTGAACTTTGCCCCGGCCAACTTCATCATCACCCCCACGGAAAAGAACACGCCAGAGGCCATTCAGTGGGCAAAGGACCTGGCCGAAGTGCTGGGCTTCCACCACATCTGCACCCTGACGGTGCAGGAGCACGACAAGATGATCGGCTATGTGAGCCAGCTGTGCCACGCCATCGCCGTGAGCCTGATGTGCGCCAACGATAACTCTTCGCTGTGCGAGTACACCGGCGACTCCTTCCGTGACCTGACCCGCATTGCACGCATCAACGATAAAATGTGGGCAGAGCTGTTTTTGTGGAACAAGGAAAACCTCATCAGCGAGATCGACCAGTTCGATGCTGCGCTGCAGCAGATGCGCGCTGCCCTTGTGGCCGACGACCGGAACAAGCTGGAAGAGATGTTCCGTCTTTCCACCCAGCGCCGCGCGGCGTTCGACAAAAAACTGCCCGAATAAACCGGAGGTGCTCCCATGCCCAAGCAGGAAGGCCAGAAATCCAAGCTTTTGACCCTTTTGCGCATTCTGGAACAAAAGACCGACGAAGAACACCTGCTCAATGTACCGCAGCTGGTAGAGCTGCTGGAACAGCAGGACATTCTTGCCGAGCGCAAAAGCATCTACAGCGATATCGACACCCTGCGCAGTCTGGGGTATGACATCCAGCTGCGGCGCGGGCGCGGCGGCGGCTACTGGCTGGCCAGCCGCACCTTTGAGCTTTCTGAGCTGAAGCTGCTGGTGGATGCCGTACAGGCCAGCAAGGTTGTGTCGGCACGCACCAGCAGTAAACTCATCCATAAACTGGAAGCCCTCTGCTCCGACTACGAAGGCACCCAGCTGCAGCGTCAGGTGTACGTGGATGGCCGCCCCAAAAGCGACAGCCACACCCTGCTTTACAGCATCGATGCGCTGCACAGCGCCATCAATGCGGGCAGAATGGTGCGGTTCCGCTACAAGGACGACGGCACCCGCACCGTCAGCCCGTGGCAGCTGGCATGGGAAAACGGCTGCTACTACCTTATCGCTTATCAGGACGAGAAAGAGCCTGCGGGCATCCGCAACTACCGCGTGGACCGCATGTCTTCCGTGACGGTGCTGGGCGATGCCCGCCGGGGCAAGGCCGAGTTCCGCCAGTTCGACCTGCCCGCCTATCTGCGCAAGCACTTCAACATGTTCGGCGGGCCGGAGCACCGGGTCACCCTGCGCTGCACCGCCGACCTGGAAAGCGCCATGCGCGACCGCTTTGGCAAAACGTCGCTGTTCGTGCCGGAGGAAGACGGTGCATATTTTCACTTTGATGTGCCGGTATGCGTCAGCCCCCAGTTCTACGGCTGGGTGTGCGGCTTTGGCGGCAAGGTGGAAGTAACGGCTCCCGCCGAGGTGCGCAAGGGGATACACGATATGGTGCAGGCCCTTGCGAAGCAGCACGATTAAAATGGCCTCCGCTTCGCTCTGGCCACCATCAGATGAAATGATATTTATAATCAGGTTCCGGAAAAATCTGCGGATTTTTCCGGAACCTTTTTTCACAGGGAAGGCCCGGACCGGGAGATGCAGCGTTTCCGGCAGGAAATAATTTCACGGCACCGTCCTGCCCTGTGGAGCCAGAGCGCCAGATGCTGCTTTCCGGTACGACTCCATCCGTGAAAAATGCAAACCCCCGCAGCCTGCCGGGGTTTGCTGTTCCTATAAATAATTCTTCCGCTGAGCATGGCCAGAGCGAAGCGGAGGCCATTCTGAATCTCTCACTCCTCAAATTCCAGATCGCTGGGCAAAATCAGGTCCAGCTCGGCGGCAGGTTCTGCCACAAGGCGGCGGCTCTGGTGGAAGATGGCCTTTTCCAGCGTGTTGCGGGCAAGACGGCCGTTGCCGGCGGTGCGGCTGTCCAGCGCCTGACGGCGCTTGTAGTAGCCCAAAAGCGGGAAGGTACAGCCCTCGGCAAGGCGGTAGCCCTTGCCCTTTGCCAGCACGTTGGTGATGTCCAGCAGCTCGTCTGCCGTGTAGTCCGGGAACTCGATCTTGTTGGGGAAGCGGCTGGCAAGACCGCTGTTGGCGGTAAGGAACACCTCCATCTCCCGGGTGTAGCCCGCCAGAACGACCACCAGCTCGTCCCGGTGATCCTCCATGCCCTTCACAAGGGTGTCGATGGCTTCGAGACCAAAGCTGTCCTGCTCGCCGCGGTAGAGACTGTAGGCTTCATCGATAAACAGCACACCGCCGAGGGCACTCTCGATGACGCTGTTTGTCAGCGGGGCGGTGTGGCCGGTGTAGCGGCCCACAAGGTCGGCACGGGTCACTTCCACCAGCTGGCCGCCCTTCAGCGCGCCGATGGCCTTGAGGTACTTTGCCACCAGCCGGGCAATGGTGGTCTTGCCGGTGCCCGGGTTGCCGGTGAAGATCATGTGCATGGAAAGGCTGGCGGTCTTGAAGCCTGCCGCCGCGCGGCGCTGCTGCACCTGCAGGTTATCCGCCAGACCGAACACATACTCCTTGACCGCCCCAAGGCCCACAAGGCCGTTGAGTTCGGCGCGGATTTCATCTACAGCGCCCGTGTACTCGGCAGGCAGCAGGTCAGACAGCTCCTGCTCGGGCTGGTCGTTCAGGCTGAACCACACACCCTCCGGCTTTGCGGTCAGGGTGACGGTGCCGGTAAGCTTTGCATCAGTCTGCAGGCAGTATTCACTCAGGGCGCGGAACATTTTATCGCAGCATTCCGCAAGGCCCGCTGCGCCCTTTTCCTTAGAGCACTGGGAGGCTACATAGTCCCGCACATCGGCCCCGGCACAGAGGGTCAGCCCAAGGCGTGCGCTCACCTTCTGGGCCAGCGCATTCAGCTGCTGCGCCGCCAGCGCTGCAAGGTCCTCGCGGGCAAAGGCGCTGGTGGCGCACACATCGCCCACCGCCGCCACAAAGGGTGCACCGAACTTATCTGCCAGCGCGTCCCGGCCCTTGCGGGAAAAGAAGATGAGGTACTTGCCGCAGGGCGTGATACTGCTCACCGCGCCCGGTGCCAGCGCCGTGCCTGCATCCACAAGGATGCCCTCCTTGTTCACAAGATACCGGCTGGAAAGCGGTGCGCTGCCCTTCACAGCAAGGTCTGCAAGGGTCTTGAGGAAGGCCGCATGGCAGCTCTCGTAATGCTCAAAAATCACGATCTCCCCGGGGGCGTGCAGGGCCGCATACAGATCCTGCAAAAACAGCTTTTCCGCACCGGAATTGGGGTAGAGGGCAAGGTCCACCACCGCGGTTTTGTCGCTCTGCAAAAGGCCCCGCGCCGCCATGATGCGGGCGGTCTCTGCCAGCGCAAAGTGCCGCCCCGTACCGGCTCCGCCGCACAGCAGGATCACATTGCGTGCTGCCGGGCGCTCGGTGCCCAGCACAAAGGGCCGGCGCATGGCGCGCACCACGCTGTCCACAAAGGCATCCTGCCCGAGAACGGTCTTTTTCACCTCGGCGGCAAGGCCCTCAAAGCTGCCAAAGTGCTCTGCGGTCACATCGGCAGTGCCCTTGGCAAGCAGGCCGTCCGCTTCCATATCCCGCAGCATCTGGCGGCTGTCCTCCAGAGCAGACTGCACCGCAGTGTCCTGCGTTTTCAGCTGGGCGTTCTGTTTTTTGAGCAGGGCATCCAGCTGCTTCTGGTTTTCCAGCAGAGCAGCGTTCAGGTCCGGCACGGCTGAGGTCCCGGATTTCTGTGGCTTTGCCTCCGGCTGGGCGGTGCCGCCAAAGCGCGGCCTGCCCCCTGCACCGAACACACCGTTCATAAGGTTTTCCCAATCGTCGGTATATGCCATGGTTTGCCCTCCGTTTTTGTCGTTTTCTTCCAGTATAGTGTACCCGGACAGGTTTTGCAATTCCCTCTTGCAAAAAAGACCGCCGGTGTTTACACTTATATCTGATAGGAAATCTGCAAGAAGGAATGAAGAAACTATGACCGTCAAAACGCCCGCCGAACTGAAAACGCTATACGAGAGCATCTCCTTTGACCTTCAAACCACCTACACCGGCCCGCTGGGGCAGGAATATGCTGTTTCCGGCACCCATCTGCGCCTGTGGGCACCCACGGCGCAGAGGGTGGAGGTCAGCCTTTACCGCAAAGGCAGCGGCGGTGAGCCCATAGGCACTCTGCCGCTGGAGCGGGGGCAGCAGGGGGTGTGGAGCATCTATCTGCCCGGCGACCAGCACGGACGATACTATACCTATACGGTCACAGTGGATGGCATTTCGCGCCAGACCGGCGACCCCTATGCCCGTGCGGCAGGCGTGAACGGCACCCGCAGCATGATCGTGGACCTTGCCCGCACCGCCCCCTCCGGGTGGGAGCGGGATGTGCGTCCGGTCATCCCACCGGAGCAGCGCGCAGTGTGGGAGGTGAGCGTGCGCGACTTCTCGCAGGATGCTGCCAGCGGCGTGCGCCCGGCATGGCGGGGCAAGTTCATGGCCTTTACCCAGCAGGGCACCACCCTGCACGGGGACGGCATCCACCCCACCTGCCTGAACTACCTCCGGCGTCTGGGTGTGAAGTATGTGCAGCTGATGCCCATTTTTGATTTTGGCAGCGTGGACGAGGCAAAGCCGCTGCTGCGGCAGTACAACTGGGGCTATGACCCCACCAACTACAATGTGCCCGAAGGCAGCTATTCCACCGACCCCACCCGCGGCGAGGTGCGCATCCGGGAGTGCAGGGAAATGATCGCAGCCCTGCACGCGGCGGGCATCGGTGTGGTGATGGATGTGGTGTATAACCACATGTATCGCAATGAGAACCCGCTGAACGACACTGTGCCCTGCTACTTTTTCCGCCAGAACGAGGACGGCAGCTTTTCCAACGGCAGCGGCTGCGGCAACGAATTTGCCAGCGAGCGGCCCATGGCCCGGCGGTATATGATCGATTCCATCCTCTACTGGGCGCAGGAATACCACATCGACGGCTTCCGGTTCGACCTGATGGGCCTGTACGACGTGGAGACCATCAACGCGGTGCGCGCCGCGCTGGATACGCTGCCCGGCGGGCGGGATATCCTGATGTACGGCGAGCCGTGGCAGGGCGGCGGCAGCCAGCTGCACCGGTACGAGGCCAACAAGGCGAATCTGGCCATGCTGAACGAGCGCATCGGCATCTTCTGCGACGACACCCGCGACACCATCAAGGGCGGCTGCTTCAACGCCCGGGAGCCGGGCTATGTGGAGGGCAGGCCCGGCAGCTTCTGGGACATCGGCGGCGCGGTGGCGGCATGGTGCCGCAGCGACCGTCTGCCGCCCCACGCGCCCAGCCAGATCGTGAGCTATGTTTCCGCCCACGACAACTTCACCCTGTGGGACAAGCTGCTGCTGGTGCGGTACGAAAAGCCGGAGTTCACGGCGGCAGACAGCACAGCCCTTGCCCAGAACCGGCTGGCGGCGGGCATTTACCTGACCAGCTTCGGCCTGCCTTTCCTGCAGGCGGGCGAGGAGTTTGCCCGCACCAAAAAAGGGAAGGGCAACAGCTACCGCTCTTCGCCTGCGCTGAACCGGCTGGACTGGGAGCGGGCCGAAAAATACCATGCACTGGTGGACTACTACCGCGGCCTGCTGGCGCTGCGGGCAAGGTTTCCGCGGCTTTCCAGCACCGACCCCCACGCGCCGGATGCCCTGTACTTTTTCTCACTGGAGCAGCCGCTGGTGGGCTGGCAGCTGCCCGCCCAGTGGGGCGACGGCGCAGCATGGCAGGCGCTGTGCGTGTTCTATAACCCCACCGAGACCAGCAAGGTCGTGCCGCTGCCGGTTGGGCGCTGGCAGATGCTGAGCGACGGCATCTCGTCCAGCCTGTGGCGCGGCCCGGCAAGAGTGTATGAGCACGAGGCCGTGCTGATGCCTTACAGTGCCACCATCTTTGGACAGATATAAAAACAGGAGCGGATGAAAACTCTCATCCGCTCCTGTTTTCTATTTTGCTCAGCTGTTGGAAGCCGTCTTTTCGCCCAGTGTCACATTGACCGTCTGCATCTGGCCGTCGCGTGCAATGGTGATGGAAAGCGTATCGCCTGCTGCGTGCTTCTGCATCAGGGTGCCAAGGTCGTCCTTGGAGGCGATCTCGGTGCCGTCCACGCTCACAATGCGGTCTCCGGCCTGAAGGCCTGCCTTTTCGGCAGGGCCGCCCTTGACCACCTCCACAACGTAAACGCCGTAGGCATTCACGCCCAGTTGAGAAGCAGTCTGTGCGTCGGTCACGGCCAGATAGGTGATGCCCAGATAAGGCCGTCCGGTCACATATCCGTTCTCCAGCAGTTCCTGTGCCACCTTGATGGCATCGTTGATGGGGATGGCAAAGCCCAGACCCTCTGCATCGCTGGAAGAGGATTTTGCATTCACAATGCCGACCAGCTCACCGTTCATATTGAACAGGCCGCCGCCGGAGTTGCCGGGGCTGACCGAAGCATCCATCTGGATCAGGGACATGGTGTTCACAGAGCTGCTGCCCTGAATGGTGACGCTGCGGTTCAAAGCGCTGATCATGCCGCCGGTCACGGTGCCGCCCAGCTCACCCAGCGGGTTGCCCACAGCCATCACGCTCTGGCCCACCTTCAGGCTGTCGCTGTTGCCCACGGTGGCGGGGGTCAGGCCGTCAGCATCGATCTTGATGACCGCGATATCGCTGGTGGTATCTTCGCCCACGAGGGTGGCGGTGTAGTCCTTGTCACCAATGGTAACGGTGATGGTGGAAGCGCCGTCCACCACATGTGCACAGGTGAGGATGTAGCCGTCCGAGCTGATGATCACGCCGCTGCCGGCACCACTCTCCACCTGATTCTGGCCGTACCACGACCACTGAGAGTAGACCACCTGCTCCGTAGTGATGACCACCACGCTGGGGCTGACCAGATCAGCCACCTGTTCAGTGGTCAGGCTGCTGCCGCTGCTGGATGCTGCGGTGATGCTGCTGTCCGCGCTGTCGGAGCTGTTTGCCGTGGAGGAAGGTGCCACCTGCTGGATGACCACCTTGCCGCTGCCGCCAAACTTTGCCCCCACAAAGCCGCCCGCAAAGCCCATGGCTGCGGCCAGCACCAGCGCCACGGCGCTGCATGCAACGCGCTTGCCGTTGAACTTTTTCTTCTTTTTAGGGGGCTGCGCGTCCTGCGGCTGTACCGGATGTACCGGCGGCGTTGCACCGCCTGCGCCGTTGTCTGTCTGCGGGGCGGTGTAAGCGGTCTCCGGTTCCGGCTGCGGGTCGTTGTACTGGTTGGCGGTGTTCATGCCGCTGCTGCCCACATTGGGATAACCGGTATCTCCGCTTTCGTTTTTATCCTGAGAGGAATAATCATATTCCCATTTGTTCTCATTGTCCATGCTGATACTTCCTTTCCGTAAGGGATACGTCCACAGGAGCCCTGTTCCTTTGAACTGCTCCTATTGTAACCGTCAATTGTGAAAATCAATCGCGCGCGCCGTGAAGAAACTGTGAAAAAAAGACGCACTTTCCGCCCTTGACAGCGGCCTTTGCGCTTGCTATTGTAAAAGCGTAAATTCAGGAGGAACACACCATGGAACTGCACCGCACAGACGAGGGCTTTGCCCTCTATAAGGAAAAAACACAGATCGGCTTCTGCGCGCTCACGCCCGCCGCAAAGGGGGCTGCCATCACCGCGTTTGGCATCGAACCGCAGTGGCGGCGCAAAGGCTACGGCTCCTATCTATTAAAAGAAACTTTGCGCGCCTACGCCGGATACGACCGCGAAAAGGCTACCGTATTTACCGCCCCGCTGCCCGCCGATGCCGCAGAGCTTGCGTTCTGGGCAAAGTTCGGCTTTGCGGCAGAAGACAGGCAGCTGGTGCGCCGCCGCACGCCGGACCTGACCGCCGTCAAGTTCGTGCAGGACTTTCTGGCCGCGCGGCTGGCACAGCCGCGCCTTTGCATCGATGCTACCTGCGGCAACGGCGGCGACACGGCCTTCCTGTGCGGCATCACCGCGCCGGAAGGAAAGGTAGTCGGCTTTGACGTGCAGGAAGCTGCCATTGCATCCACCCGGAAGCATCTGGAGCAGCTGGGCGTGCCTGCCGCCCGGTATGAGCTGCACTGCCAAAGCCACGCAGACCTTTTACAGGTTGTGCAGCCCGGCACGGCAGATGCGGTGATGTTCAACTTTGGCTGGCTGCCCGGGGCCGACCACGCAGTGTTCTCCACCGCGCAGAGCAGCATCCCCGCCCTGCAGGCGGCTTTGGAAGCCGTGCGCCCCGGCGGCGTGGTGAGCGCCATCCTCTACAGCGGGCAGGTCATCGGCACAGATGAAAAGCAGACGGTGCTGGAATATCTCCGGGCACTTCCGCTCAAAAGTTTTACCGTTCTGGTGTGTGATTTTGCCAACTGGGCCGAAACCGCCCCTCTGCCCTGCATCATCCTGAAAAAATAACGAAAACACTTGCATTATGGAGCGTTTTCGGATAAAATAGGGTACGTATGTGTAAAAATATACTCCTTCCGTCATCGCTGCGCGATGCCACCTCCCTCTGAGAGGGAGGCTTTGGCAGGGCGAGAAGCTTTTCCTTTTCGCCAGAGGCTCCCTCATTGAGGGAGCTGTCACGGCATCAGCCGTGACTGAAGGAGTTCCATCCATTTCAGGAGAAATACTAGTTTATGACAAATCGTGAAGAAATCGAGCGCCGCCGGACGTTTGCGATCATCAGCCATCCCGACGCCGGTAAGACCACTCTGACCGAAAAGCTGCTGCTGTACGGCGGAGCCATCAATCAGGCAGGCTCCGTCAAGGGCAAGCAGAGCGCAAAGCACGCCGTGTCCGACTGGATGGACATTGAGAAGCAGCGCGGTATTTCCGTCACCTCTTCTGTCCTGCAGTTCAACTACGCGGGCAAGTGCGTGAACATTCTGGACACCCCGGGCCATCAGGACTTCTCGGAGGACACCTACCGCACCCTGATGGCGGCAGACTCTGCCGTCATGGTCATCGACGCCGCAAAGGGCGTTGAGGCACAGACCATCAAGCTGTTCAAGGTGTGCACCCTGCGCCACATCCCCATCTTCACCTTCATCAACAAGATGGACCGCGAAGCCCGCGACCCCTTTGAGCTGATGGAGAACATTGAGGAGATCCTGGGCATCAAGACCTACCCCATGAACTGGCCCATCGGCTGCGGCAAGGAGTTCAAGGGCGTGTTCGACCGCAACACCCGCAAGGTGCTGGCATTTTCCAGCGACGGCCGCGCCAACGGCGTGAAGAAGGTGGATGAGACCGAGGCCGAGCTGGGCGATCCCGCACTGGACGAGCTGCTCACCCCGTATCTGCACCAGCAGCTGGTGGATGAGATCGAGCTGTTGGACGGCGCTGCCGAGGAATTTGACCTCGACAAAGTGCTGCGCGGCGAGCTGAGCCCCGTGTTCTTTGGTTCCGCTCTGACCAACTTCGGCGTGGAGCCCTTTCTG
>OCHB01001785.1_pt1 | contig 11615 bp, 10 predicted proteins | sample 1538731 | NCBI WGS metagenome assembly OCHB01 (sample SAMN04571721, study PRJEB22368) | human gut metagenome | biome: human gut; material: stool | host: Homo sapiens | place: Luxembourg | collected 2012-09-20 | reverse complement strand
GACAAAGAAATGTTTCTTCAGTGTAAATGGAAGTACGGCGGCTCTTCTGGCAGCAGTCAGTGCAAGTGTAAATAAAGGTGGGAAGATACTTGTCGCGAGGAACTGTCACAAGGCTGTTTACCATGCATTGTATTTACGTGAGCTTCAGCCGGTCTATATTTATCCACATGAAGATCAGAGACTGGGGATAAACGGAGGAATTTCTCCTGAACGTGTGGAAAGATATCTGGAAGAAAATACGGATGTGCAGGCTGTTCTGCTTACTTCGCCTACATATGACGGCGTTGTGTCTGATATAAAGACAATTGCAGAAGTTGTACACAGACATAAGATTCCTCTTATTGTGGATGAAGCACATGGTGCACATCTTCATTATTCTAAATATTTTCCGGTGTCTGCTGCTGATCTGGGAGCTGACATTGTAATACAGAGTTTCCATAAAACGCTGCCATCTATGACTCAGACGGCGGTGCTTCATATATGCAGTGATATGGCAGATGTGGAAAAGATAAAGAGATTTATGGGGATTTACCAGACCAGCAGTCCGTCGTATATTCTGATGGCGAGTATGGATGCGTGTATGGATAAACTGAGAAAAGACGGGCAGCAAATGTTTCGTGAATTTACCTTCAATCTGGAGAAGGCCAGACAGCGTCTTTCAAAGTGTGAAAAAATAAAACTGATCGAAGGTTCTATGATCGAAGGCAGTGGAATCTATGATTTTGACAGATCCAAGCTGTTGTTCTCCACAGTCGGAACTTCTGTTAACGGACACCTTCTCCATCAGATACTTCGTGACAGATATCACATTGAAATGGAAATGGCGGCTGAGAAATATGTTCTTGGAATTGCAGCAGTGGGAGATACAGAAGAGGGATTTGAGAGACTGTGTACTGCAATTGAAGAGATTGATGCAGAGATACAGCAAACAGATGAGTCGGAGGAATCGCAGTATCATACTTCTCATGCGAGAATGACACAGCTTATGACAATTTCTCAGGCAGTGGATGCGCAGCAAAGGCGATATTCTCTGAAAGAAAGTGTTGGCAAAGTCAGTGCAGAGTTTGCTTATCTGTATCCGCCCGGAATTCCGATTATTGTGCCGGGAGAGCAGATAACTGGACAATTTGTAAGAAATGTGAGAAGATACATGGAACAGGGGCTGGAAGTACAGGGACTCAGTGATACATCTGCTGAAACAATCTGCGTAGCTGCCCGAAATGAAATTGGACAGGAAGAATACAGTCCGGCAAAGGAATAACATAACAGATATGGGAAAGATTTTTTACATCATGGGAAAGAGTGCATCCGGAAAAGACAGAATCTATTCACTTCTGGCCGCACATAAAGAACTGAATCTGAAAACACTTATCCTGTATACAACCCGCCCGATCAGGGCAGGAGAGCAGGATGGAAAAAATTATTATTTTGTAGATGACGGAAAACTGGAAGAATTCAGAAAAAACGGAAATCTTATCGAGGAGAGAGCATATCATACGGTTTATGGGATATGGACTTATTTCACTGCAGATGATGGTCAGGTGAACCTTGCAGATTCCGATTATCTGGGAATCGGTACTCTGGAGTCATTTAAAAAGATGCGTAAATACTATGGGGAAGATGCAGTCTGTCCTGTTTATGTCCAGGTAGAAGATGGAGAAAGACTGAGTCGTGCTCTTAATAGAGAGAGAGAACAGGAAAATCCAAGATATGAGGAAATGTGCAGAAGATTTATTGCAGATCAGTCGGATTTTTCAGAGGAAAATATTCTGAACGCAGGGATAGAGAAACGTTTTCAGAATATAAATCTTGATGACTGTGTGAAAGAAATCGCAAATTATATAAAGTCTGTGCAATAGTTCTTCTTTTATGGTATAATATCTTACAAAACGGACTGGTGAGGTGATTCTTATGATGGGATTTAACAATATTATCGGACACGAAGAGATTATCGGACATTTAAAAAATGCAATAGAATCAGGAAAAATATCGCATTCTTATATTTTTACCGGCGAACCAGGTTCTGGTAAAAAGCTCCTCGCAGGGACTTTTGCGTCAACACTTCAGTGTGAGGCCGGAGGTACAGAACCCTGCCAGAAATGCGACTCCTGCAAAAAGGCGATGGGTAAGAATCATCCGGACATTATTATGGTCAGTCATGAGAAACCCGGAACGATCACAATTGACGAGATCAGAGATCAGGTGATCAATGATATAGATATCAGACCATATTACAGTCCTTACAAGATTTATATTATTGCAGATGCAGATCTTATGACACCACAGGCACAGAATGCTCTTCTTAAAACAATTGAAGAGCCGCCGGAATATGCAGTGATTCTTTTGCTGACTAATAATATCGGGGGACTGCTGCCGACTATTCAGTCAAGATGTGTTCGTCTTGATCTGAAGGTAGTGGATGACGGTCTTGTAAAGAAATATCTGATGGAGCATCTTCATGTTCCGGATTACCAGGCGGAGATTGACGCATCCTTTGCACAGGGCAGTATTGGAAGGGCAAAAGAAGCAGCTACTTCTCAGGAGTTTGCAGAGATGACTCAGAATGCACTGAGGATTCTTAAATATGCAAACACCATGGAAGTTTATGAACTGTCAGATGCGATTAAGAGTCTTTCTGAGGACAAACAGAATATCAACGATTATCTGGATATTTTCCAGTTCTGGTTCAGAGATGTCCTGATGTTTAAGGCAACACAGGAGATTGACAATCTGGTATTTAAACAGGAAATTAATTTTATCAGAGAACAGGCAAAGCAGCGTTCCTACGAGAATCTGGAGAACATTCTGGATTCTATTCAGAAGACAAAGGTACGTCTGAAAGCAAATGTTAATTTTGATCTGGCATTTGAATTGCTGTTCCTGACGATCAGGGAGAAATAGAATGACAAAAGTAGTAGGCGTGAGATTTCGTAATGTAGGCAAGATTTATTATTTCAGTCCTAAAGATTACGAGATTAAAACAGGCGATCACGTGATCGTGGAGACAGCCCGGGGAATTGAATACGGGAAAGTCGTACTTGCACCAAGAGAAGTAGGTGAGGAAGATGTTGTTCACCCTCTCAAAGAAGTTCTTCGTGTGGCAACAAAGGAGGACGACGAGAGAGAGGCACAGAACAGAGTCAGAGAGAGAGAGGCATTTAAAATCTGTCAGAAGAAGATTCGTGAACATGGTCTGGAAATGAAACTGATAGATGCAGAGTATACATTTGATAATAATAAAGTGCTGTTTTATTTCACTGCTGACGGCAGAATTGATTTTCGCCAATTGGTAAAAGATCTGGCAGCAATTTTTAAAACGCGTATCGAACTTCGCCAGATTGGTGTTCGCGATGAGACAAAGATTCTGGGAGGAATCGGTATCTGCGGAAGATGTCTGTGCTGCCACACATATCTGTCTGAGTTTGCACCTGTATCCATAAAGATGGCAAAAGAGCAGAACCTGTCCCTTAACCAGACAAAGATTTCCGGTGTGTGCGGAAGGTTGATGTGCTGCCTGAAGAACGAGCAGGAAACATATGAAGAGCTGAATAAAAAGCTTCCGGGACTGGGAGATACAGTTACAACTCCGGATGGGCTTACCGGAACTGTACACAGTGTAAACGTGCTTCGTCAACGTGTAAAGGTAATTGTAGAGATCAATGACGAGAAAGAAATTCAGGAATTTCCGGTAGATGACCTGAAATTCAGACCGAGAAAGAAGAAAGTCAAAGTCTCTGAAAAAGAATTAAAAGAACTTGGAAATCTGGAAGATAAAAAAGGAGATTCCAAATTAAATGACTGATCAGCTGGTAAAAGATAATGAACGTATAGATGATCTTCAGAACGGATATTATGTGATACAGGATCCGGATAAATTCTGTTTTGGGATGGATGCAGTTCTTCTTTCCGGCTTTGCAAAAGTAAAAAAGGGTGAGACTGCTCTGGATCTGGGAACAGGAACGGGAATTATCCCGATCCTGCTTAAAACCAAAACAAATGGGAAACACTTTACAGGTCTTGAGATTCAGAAAGAGTGTGCAGATATGGCCGGACGCAGTGTCAGATATAATCATCTGGAGGACGATGTTGAGATCGTACGGGGTGATATTAAGGAGGCTGCTGATATTTTTGGGGCAGCTTCTTTTGATGTAGTGACAAGTAATCCGCCTTATATGATTGGACAGCATGGACTTCGCAATCCGGATATGCCAAAAGCAATTGCCAGACATGAAGTACTCTGTAATCTGGAGGATGTGGTGAGCCAGGCATCAAAGGTTCTGAAAGAACGTGGAAGATTTTATATGGTTCACAGACCGTTCAGACTGGCTGAGATTATGAATGTTCTCACAAAGTATCGTCTGGAACCGAAAAGGATGCAGCTTGTATATCCATACATAGACAGAGAACCAAACATGGTTCTGATCGAGGCATTAAAGGGAGGAAATTCCAGAGTTACAGTGGAACCTCCTCTGATCGTATATAAAGAGCCGGGAGTCTATACAGAAAATATACTGAAGATTTATGATATGATTTAACCGAATTTTATTTGCAAAGTAATATGAGAGGAAACAAATTATGAGTGGTAAATTGTATTTATGTGCAACACCCATAGGAAATCTGGAGGATATTACACTCCGGGTACTTCGAACATTGAAAGAAGTGGATCTTATTGCAGCAGAGGATACCAGAAACAGTATTAAACTGCTGAACCATTTTGATATAAAAACACCTATGACCAGTTATCATGAGTACAACAAAATTGATAAGGCATATGTTCTGATCAGTAAAATGCAGGAAGGGCAGAATATTGCACTGATCACAGATGCGGGAACTCCGGGGATCTCAGATCCGGGAGAGGAGCTTGCGGCAATGTGTTATGAAGCGGGGATTGAAGTAACTTCTCTTCCGGGACCTGCTGCCTGTATCACTGCCCTGACTCTGTCCGGACTTCCAACCAGAAGATTCGCTTTTGAAGCATTTCTTCCGGCAGATAAAAAAGAAAGAAAACTGATTCTGGAAGAACTGAAGAATGAAACGAGAACTATCATTCTCTATGAGGCTCCTCACAGACTGGTAAGAACTCTGGAGGAATTGAAGGAAACTCTCGGAAATCGCAGAATGACTCTTTGCAGGGAACTGACGAAAAGACATGAGACTCCATACGACTATCGAGGAGCTGATCCTCTATTATCAGACAGAGAAGCCGCTTGGAGAGTGCGTGCTTGTGATTGAAGGCAGAAGCAGACAGGAGATGGAAGAGGAACAGAAGGCATCCTGGGAAAAAATTACCATAGAAGAACACATGGAAATCTATGAAAATCAGGGACATTCAAGAAAAGAAGCTATGAAAATGGTAGCAAATGACAGAGGAATGACGAAGAGAGATGTCTATCAGTACCTCATCAATAAAACCGAAGAATAAGATTAACATACAGAAGAATTCCCGTTTTCGGGGATTCTTTTTTATTCAGGCTGTGGCAAGGAACGGGCTTTTGTGCTATAATAAATTTGTATTATTATGTCCAGATACCAGAATATATTTGAAAACCTGTCTATAATTTTCACGCAGGGGTTTTCAGATATATTCTGGTGATAAGTATATATAACAGGAGGAAAGAAATGGGCGGAGAAAATACAGAATACGGAGCGGATCAAATCCAGATTCTGGAAGGTTTGGAAGCCGTACGAAAGAGACCAGGTATGTATATCGGAAGTACATCCGGCAGAGGTCTTCATCATCTGGTTTATGAGATTGTAGATAACGCGGTTGATGAAGCACTGGCAGGATTTTGTACAGAGATTCAGGTAGTTATTAATCCGGACAACTCTATCACAGTTGTAGATAACGGACGTGGTATTCCGGTAGGAATCAATCATAAAGCAGGGATTCCTGCTGTAGAAGTAGTATTTACCATTCTTCATGCCGGCGGTAAATTTGGCGGTGGAGGGTACAAGGTATCCGGTGGTCTTCACGGAGTAGGTGCGTCTGTAGTAAATGCACTTTCCACATGGCTTGAAGTAAGGATCTATCATGAAGGTAAGATTTATCAGCAGAGATATGAACGCGGTAAAACTATGTATCCTCTGAAGGTTGTGGGAGACTGCCAGCCGGATAAGACCGGAACAACAGTTGTCTTCCTTCCGGATAAAGAAATATTTGAGGAAACAGTATATGATTATGACATTCTGAAACAGCGTTTGAGAGAGATGGCATTCCTGACAAAGGGATTGAAGATTTCTCTTAAAGATACCAGAGAAGGAATGGAAAGAGAGAAAGTTTTCCATTATGAAGGTGGTATCCGTGAATTTGTAAGCTATCTGAACAGAAGCAAGGAAGCGCTTTACCCGGAAATCATTTACTGCGAAGGACAGCAGAACGGTGTGTCTGTAGAGGTTGCCATGCAGCACAATGACTCTTATACAGAGAACTGCTATGGATTTGTAAATAATATTAATACACCTGAGGGTGGTACTCATATTGTAGGTTTCAGAAATGCCTTGACAAAGACGTTCAATGATTATGCCAGAAAGAACAAGCTGCTTAAAGACAGTGAACCCAATTTGAGTGGCGATGATATCCGCGAAGGTCTGACTGCAATCGTCAGTGTTAAGATTGAGAATCCCCAGTTTGAAGGTCAGACAAAACAGAAGCTTGGAAACAGTGAAGCAAGAGGGGCTGTTGACAGCGTGGTGAGCAAGCAGCTTGAGATTTTCCTTGAGCAGAATCCAACAGTAGCGAAAACTACAGTAGAGAAATCAGTTCTTGCACAGAGAGCACGTGAGGCTGCACGTAAGGCTCGTGATCTGACCAGAAGAAAATCAGCACTTGATAATATGTCACTTCCTGGAAAGCTTGCAGACTGTTCAGATAAGAATCCTGAGAACTGTGAAATCTACATTGTAGAGGGAGATTCCGCCGGTGGCTCTGCAAAAACAGCCAGAAATCGTGTAACACAGGCTATCCTTCCACTGAGAGGTAAGATCCTGAATGTAGAGAAAGCACGTCTGGATAAGATTTATGCAAATGCAGAGATCAAAGCTATGATCACAGCTTTCGGAACAGGAATTCATGAAGATTTTGATATCAGTAAACTTCGTTATCATAAGATTATTATTATGACTGATGCCGATGTCGATGGTGCGCACATCGCAACCCTTCTGCTGACTTTCCTGTATCGTTTTATGCCTGAGCTTATCAAACAGGGATATGTGTATCTTGCACAGCCGCCATTATACAAGGTGGAGAAGAACAAGAAAGTATGGTATGCATACGACGATGATGAACTGAATCAGATTCTGACAGAAATCGGACGTGACGGAAATAACAAGATCCAGCGTTATAAAGGTCTTGGAGAGATGGATGCAGACCAGCTTTGGGAGACGACAATGGATCCTGAGAAACGAATCCTGCTTAAGGTTACCATGGATGAGGCTGCGACTTCTGAGATTGACCTTACATTTACTACACTGATGGGTGACAAGGTAGAGCCGAGACGTGAATTTATTGAAGAGAATGCAAGATTTGTAAAGAATCTGGATATCTGATAATAGGGAGAATAGATAAATGGAAGATAATATTTTTGACAAAGTCCACGAGGTGGATCTGGAAAAGACCATGAAGGACTCTTATATTGACTATGCCATGAGCGTTATCGCTTCCAGAGCACTGCCTGATGTAAGAGATGGTCTGAAACCGGTTCAGCGACGTGTATTGTATTCCATGATAGAACTGAATAATGGTCCTGACAAACCGCATCGTAAATGTGCGCGTATTGTCGGTGATACAATGGGTAAATATCATCCACATGGTGACAGTTCTATTTATGGAGCACTTGTAAATATGGCACAGGAATGGTCTACCAGATATCCGCTGGTAGACGGACATGGAAACTTTGGTTCCGTAGATGGTGACGGGGCAGCGGCCATGCGATACACTGAGGCACGTCTGAGTAAGATTTCCATGGAAATGCTGGCAGATATTAACAAAGATACTGTTGACTTCCAGCCAAACTTTGATGAAACAGAGAGAGAGCCGGTTGTACTGCCGTCCCGTTATCCGAATCTTCTGGTGAACGGAACTTCAGGTATTGCAGTAGGTATGGCTACCAATATCCCTCCTCATAATCTGAGAGAGGTTGTGGATGCTGTTGTCAAGATTATAGACAATATCATTGAAGAACAACGCGAAACGACTATGGAAGAGATTCTGGATATTGTAAAAGGTCCTGATTTTCCTACAGGTGCGACGATTCTTGGAAGAAGAGGGATTGAAGAAGCATACAGAACAGGTCGCGGTAAGATTCGTGTACGTGCAGTGACAAATATTGAGACTCTTCCAAACGGAAAGTCCAGAATTATTGTCACAGAGCTTCCGTATCTGGTAAATAAAGCGCGTCTGATCTCAAAGATTGCAGAACTTGTAAGAGATAAAAAGATTGACGGAATCACAGACCTGAATGACCATTCCAGTCGTGAGGGAATGAGAATCTGTATTGATCTGCGCAAGGATGCAAATGCAAATGTAGTTTTGAATTTACTGTATAAGCATACGCAGTTACAGGATACTTTTGGCGTAAATATGCTTTCACTTATTCCGAATAACGGAAGTCTGGAACCGAAGGTATTAAACCTGAAACAGATGCTGGAATATTATCTGGCTCATCAGGAAGATGTAGTGACCAGAAGAACGAAATATGACCTGAATAAAGCAAGAGAGCGAGCTCACATTTTAGAAGGTCTGCTGAAAGCACTGGACAATATTGATGAGGTGATCCGTATTATCAGAGCTTCGCAGAATGTGCAGATCGCAAAACAGGAGTTAATGGATCGCTTTGAACTGACAGATGTTCAGGCACAGGCAATCGTAGATATGCGTCTGCGTGCTCTGACAGGTCTGGAAAGAGAGAAGCTGGAAGCAGAGTATGCTGATTTAATGGAAAAAATCCGTAAATACGAGGCTATCCTTGCGGACAGAAGTCTTCTTCTTCGCGTGATTCGGGAAGAAATTCTTGCAATTGCAGAGAAATACGGAGACGACAGAAAGACTTCTATCGGATATGATGTATACGATATTTCTACAGAGGATCTGATTCCGAGAGAGAATACAGTGATCACAATGACCAAACTTGGATATATTAAGAGAATGACAGTAGATAATTTCAGAAGCCAGAACAGAGGTGGAAGAGGAATCAAGGGAATGCAGACTCTTGAGGATGACTACATTGAAGAACTTCTGATGACAACTACCCATCATTATCTGATGTTCTTTACAAATACAGGAAGGGTATATCGTCTGAAGGCATATGAGATTCCGGAGGCAGGACGTACTGCAAGAGGAACTGCGATTATTAATCTGTTACAGCTTATGCCGGGGGAATGCATCACTGCAGTAATCCCGCTCCGTAAATTTGAAGATGGTCATTATCTGATGATGGCTACGAAGAATGGCCTGGTAAAGAAAACACCGATTAAAGAATATGCGAATGTGCGTAAAAACGGACTGGCAGCTATCACATTGCGTGATGATGATGAACTGATCGAGGTTAAGCTTACAGATGATAAGAAGGATATAATACTTGTTACAAAAGATGGTATGTGTATCCGTTTTAAAGAAACAGATGTAAGAAGTACAGGCAGAACTTCTATGGGCGTACGCGGTATGAATATCGATGATGGAGACGAAGTGGTAGCAATGCAGCTGAATTCTCAGGGAGATTGTCTGCTGATAGTTTCTGCAAATGGTATGGGTAAACGTACTTCTATGGGCGAATTTACCTGTCAGAATCGTGGCGGTAAAGGTGTAAAATGTTATAAGATTACCGAGAAAACCGGTGATGTAATCGGAGCAAGAGCTGTAAATGAAGATAATGAAGTAATGCTGATCACTACGGAAGGTATTATCATCAGAATCGCCTGCGCTGATATTTCCATTCTTGGAAGAATTACATCGGGTGTAAAACTGATCAATCTTACAGAGGGTGTCACTGTAGCCAGTGTAGCTAAAGTGAGAGATAAAGAAGAAAAAGATACAAATGCACAGCAGGCAGCAGTGGAAATTACGGACAGTGCAGAAACAGAAGAATCTGATCAGCCGACAGATCAGGAGACACAGGATGAGAACAGAGGGGAAGAGGAATAACCATGAAGAAATGGTACAGATATCTTGCAGCCGGAGTGTTGGTATTACTGACACTCTGTGTGGCAGGATGCGGGGGAGTGAGTCATAAATCACCGGAAAAAGTAACAGAGGAATTGATTCAGTCCTATACTGACGGGAAAGAAAAGAAAGTGAAGGAGTGCTATAACCAGGCAGATAATACAGAAGCAGATCTTCAGACAGAGATTACAGCAACACTCAAATATTTTGCGGCACATAATCCTAAGAAAGTATCTGTTCAGGATTGTGAGATCCTTTCTGAAAATGACAAGTACAGTTATGTATACATAACCTACAATCTGATCCTGGAGGATGATCAGGAATATCCATGTGTTGAAACTTATATGGTTGGTAAACAGGATAAAACTTATTATATCATGGCACCATCACAGATCACAGATGATATGAAAACTCAGGCGGCTACAGCATATGTCCAATTTATGAAGACAGATGCTTACAAGACGTATACCAAAGCATATGAAACATTTATCAAGAAAAATCCGGGATATGAAGACAAAATTTCGGAAAAAGCAGGAGTGTAATATATCGAGGGCAAAAAAATGAAAAGAATATTACTGATGGTATTTAGAAATCTCTTTTTTGTTCCATATGGATGGTTTAAGTTATGCTGGTATGCATCGCATGCAGAACGTTACAGTGAAGAACAGAGATATCAGCTTCTTAAATATGTAGATAACAGAGCAGTGAAAGGCGGTAATCTGGTAATTGACGGTCATGGTATGGAAAATATTCCAAAAGAAAATGGGTTTATTTTCTTTCCCAATCATCAGGGATTATTTGATGTACTTGCAATCATACAGGTGTGTCCGGTACCTTTCTCGGTAGTGGCAAAAAAAGAGCTGACAAACGTACCATTTCTGAAGCAGGTATTTGCATGCATGAAAGCGTTTATGATTGACCGTGATGATGTCAAACAATCTATGCAGGTAATCATTAATGTTATCAAAGAAGTAAAGGCAGGAAGAAACTATCTGATTTTTGCCGAGGGAACCAGAAGCAAAGACGGCAATCATCCGCAGGAATTTAAAGGTGGAAGTTTTAAAGCTGCAACGAAATCAAAATGTCCGATCGTACCCGTAGCACTGATTGATTCTTATAAAGCGTTTGATACGGGATCTGTCAAAAAACTTATAGTGCAGGTACATTTTCTGGAACCCATATACTATGATGAGTATAAAGATATGAAAACAACAGAGATTGCAGCAGAGGTAAAAAAACGTATCGAAGCGACAATAACACAGTATACTTCTTGATGGAAGTATGAAATTTGCAAGTCCTGAAACCGGATTTTAGGGTAAAAAATAAAAAATATGAAAAAAAGTAAAAAAACCTGTTGACAAAACAGGTTTTTTTACATATAATTACAAATGCGCTTCGGGAGATTCCAAAGTGCATTCGAATTTAATATTGAACTATTAGTTCGGAGTCTGGAGAAGTA
>OCHB01001781.1_pt1 | contig 11645 bp, 5 predicted proteins | sample 1538731 | NCBI WGS metagenome assembly OCHB01 (sample SAMN04571721, study PRJEB22368) | human gut metagenome | biome: human gut; material: stool | host: Homo sapiens | place: Luxembourg | collected 2012-09-20 | reverse complement strand
TCGGTCCGGGGGCACAGGCTGCGGACGACGCTGATCTCGTTCCAGTACGTCGTCTCGATCGTCCTGATCGTAGCAGCCTTGTCGGTGTGGAAACAGAATCGTTTCATGCTGGCTTACGATATGGGGGTCCCCCGCGAAAACATACTGGTCGCCGAACTCGGCCAACCGGCGGCTAACTCGGCGGAAACACTCGCTCAAAAACTGAAAACCGATCCGAGAATCGTCGACGTGACATTCGCCAACGGTCCGCTGATAGCGCCTTCGCGCATGAATTGGAGTATGCAGTACCGAAACAAGCACATCTCATTCGACTGCTATCCGGTCGCCCCGAATTTTCCGAAATTCATGGGAATCGATATAATCGAAGGGCGCGATTTTACGGCGAACGACGAACAGAAAGAGAACGCGAGTCTGATTTTCAACCGAACGGCTCAGCTGCGCGACGGCATAACCGTCGGAGACCGGATATGGGGCGACGAAATCGTCGGCATCGCCCGCGATTTCAACTTTATGCCCTTGCAGTACGCGATCGATCCGTTCGCATTCATGGTACGCGGAAAATCGTACGCATTCAAGTCCATGAATTATCTGTTCGTCAAAACCCGGACGGCGGACTATCCCGAGCTTTTCCGACATATTCGGGAGACGATCCGGCAATTCGACGGAGGATGGAACGACGACGTGCGTTTTCTGGACGAACACATCGGCTCGCTCTACCGGAAAGAAAGAGCCACTGCCCGGCAAATCACGCTGTTCTGTCTGTTGTCGGTATTCATCTCGCTCGTCGGAATTTTCGGTCTGATCCTTTTCGAAACGGAATTCAGGCGCAAGGAGATCGGACTGCGCAAGGTTTACGGCGCAACGACAGGCGAAATTCTCGGAATGATCAACATGCCCTATATCCGTCTGGTACTGATATGTTTCGCCCTCGGAGCCCCTATCGGCTATTTCGTCTCGCGCAACTGGATCGACAACTTCGCGTACCGGACCACGATCGGCCCGTGGATATTCGTGTCGACGGCCGCCATCGTACTGCTGCTTACCGTTGCGACGATCACCGTCCGAAGTTACCGGACAGCCGCCGAGAATCCGGTCAGGTCGATCAAGACTGAATAGCAGCCTACCCTGCCGATATGAAAACTACGATCAAACGACCTAAAACCGAATAACTCTCTGTCTTATGAAACACGCATTCAATCTCAAGTTTTTTCTACGCTTTCTGAACCGTCACCGACTCTATACGGCGATCAACGTGTTCGGATTCTCCGTGTCGCTGATGTTCGTGATTCTGATCGCGGCCTACGTAGCCAAAGAACTGTCGGCCGACCGTCATCACGTCAACGGCGACCGGATCTACCGGTTCGAGCATCAAGACTTCGCCTACAGCGCTTATGCGGCAGGGCGAGTGCTTCAGGATCGTTTCCCGGAAATCGAAAGTTACTGCGTCGTCTCTTACGAAAACAAGACGTTACGTATCGGCGAGGAATATATGCAAGTAGCGGTCGACTGCGTCGACTCGTCGTTCTTCCATATGTTCACGATCGAACTGGAGCAAGGCGATCCCCGTCACGTGTTGGCGACTCGGGACGGTGTCGTCATCAACAGCAAGTTCGCCAAAACGCTCTTCGGCGAAGAATCGCCGATGGGCAAGGTGCTCGATATCGACGACCGGCAACTGACCGTCACAGGCGTATTCGCCGACTTCCCGTACGGCATATTCCGCACTCCGCAATTGATTACAAGCATTTTCAATACGGATAACCTTTGGTGTATAGAATTTTATATGGATTGCCATTCATGGGAATTGTTCCTGATGGCGCGCCGGAACGCCGACTTGCCGGCCAAAACCGAATCGATCCGGCAATGTATCAAGGAAACCGGCGACTATGCTTTCTCGCACGATGAAAAAGCGATACTCCGGCCGATGAAGGATATTTTCTTCGACGGTTTCCATTTTCAGAACGGAGGCAATAAGAAGTTCGTCCTGATTCTGGCGGTCGTCGGACTGCTGATCCTCGTTTTCGCCGTCATCAACTATATCAACCTGTCGGTAGCCCAAACCGGTTTCAGAGCCCGCGAGATGGCCATGCGCCGCATGCTGGGCGGAACGCGACGGCAACTGTACTCGAGCATCGTGGCCGAATCGATTCTGCTGTGTCTGTTTTCGTTCGTGCTGGCTTTGCTGTTCTCTATGGCTGCGGAAAATGCCTTTGGCTGGCTGGTCCGTACGGACGTTTCCGTTCGGGAAGCGATCGATCCGTACACGGCGGCGGGCGGTCTGCTGTTCATCCTGTTGCTGGGGATCGTTTCCGGAAGCATTCCAGCCGCGCTGATCTCAAGCTACCGGCCGATCGAAGTGATGAAAGGAACGTTCCGGCAGAAAACCAAAATGGTTTACAGCAAGATTCTGATCGTGTTCCAGTATTTCATCACGATCGCGCTGATCGGCTGCACGCTCGTGATGATCCGCCAAATCCGGTTCATGCTCCGCTTCGATATGGGCTACGGGACCGAAGCGCTCATTCAGGCCGACGTTCCCGGCAATCTGATGTCGAGCTACGCTCCGCTGAGAAACGATCTGATGACAATCGGCGGAGTGGAGAGCGTGTCGCTGGCGACTTTCACTCCTTCGTCGGGCGGTAACAACGACACGGATCCGTCGGACCCGGACCATCCGATCAGTTATCAGGTTTTCATGGGCGATACCGCGTTCATTCGCACCTGCGGATTCGAGATCGTCCGGGACAACGACGCGCGAACCGACCAGGGGACATGGCTGAACGAAGAAGCGATCCGAGCGAACGGACTGACCGTCGATGCGGATGAGTTCAGCAAAAATCACATCCCGATCGCCGGCGTCCTGCGCGATTTCCGCTTCAGGGACCTGAGCCAACCGGTAGGCCCCGCAAAGGTGTATGTCGTTGGCGACGACAATTATTGCATGAACGTTCTGGTACGCATCAGCACGGCCAACGATCCGGCGCTCACGTTCCAGCAGGTCAGCCAAACGATCGAAAAGCATACGGACGGACGGCCTTTCTCATGTCACTTTACCGATCAGCTGATACGCGACTGGTATGAAAACCAGTTAAGAACAGCTAACGCCGTCGGTTACCTGACTCTGATCGCTATTCTGATCGCCGCGCTGGGACTGCTGGCCATGTCGACCTACTATATCCGTCAACGCTCTCAGGAAATCGCCATGCGAAAGGTGTACGGCTCGACGAACGCCGAGGTGCTGCGGCTGCTGATCGCGGGTTTCATGAAAATGGTCGCCGTGGGATTCGTATTGGCCGTGCCTGTCACATGGTATATCATGCGCGAGTGGCTCAGCGCCTACACCGAACGCATCGCTATCGGCTGGCTCACGTTCGCCGCCGCCGGACTGACTGCCGCCGCGATCGCGCTTCTGACCGTCTACTGGCAGAGCTGCCGGGCCGCCAACGCCAATCCGGTCGACTCGGTGAAAAAATAACGAGCAAAAAACTATCCGATAGTTTACAACAATAAATTATATTCAATTAACCTCAAAAAAAATCGTACCATGTTAAAAGTCGAAGAACTGAGCAAAAGTTTCCGTACGGAAGAGATCGAAACGATCGCGCTGAACAAAGTGTCGTTCGAGGTGCAACAGGGCGAGTTCGTCGCTGTCATGGGTCCCTCGGGCTGCGGCAAATCTACTCTGTTGAATATTCTGGGCCTGCTGGACAATCCGACTTCGGGCCAGTATTTCCTGCTCGGCAAGGAAGTCGGCACGCTGAAGGAGCGCGACCGGACGCTTTACCGCAAGGGAAAGATCGGCTTCGTGTTCCAGAGCTTCAATCTGATCGACGAACTGAACGTCTACGAAAACGTGGAGCTCCCGCTGATCTACCTGAGAGTCAAGGCTGCTGAAAGGAAAAAAATGGTCAATGCCATTCTGGACCGAATGAACATCAGCCACCGTGCGCGCCATTTCCCTCAGCAACTGTCGGGAGGCCAACAGCAGCGAGTCGCCATCGCCCGGGCCGTCGTATCGAACCCGAAACTGATTCTGGCCGACGAGCCGACCGGTAATCTGGACTCGAAAAACGGCAAAGAGGTCATGGCTCTGCTGACCGAGCTGAACAAAGAAGGTACGACGATCGTCATGGTGACTCACTCCCAGCACGATTCGACGTTCGCCCACCGAGTGCTGAACCTGTTCGACGGCGAACTCGTTACCGACGTGAAGGCTTTCATGTAAGCTCTCCGCCGGTGGATTTTTCCCAAACAGGCCGCAGTTTTCGCTGCGGCCTGTTTGGGAGTTGTCCTGCCGAAACGGCTTACATCGATTTTTTCACTATCTTTATCGTTCGAATCAAACATTTCACAACCCGAACGATCATGAAAAAACAACTGCTGACCGCCGCGATCCTTTGCTGTTTTGTTATCGCCGGATCGACGGCCGCCCCGAAATCCGCGAAGAAAAAACCGAAAATTCCCGTTTCGCGGGTACAAACGCATATGGACGGCTATCTGGGCGACCGGATCGACGCTTGTATCCGGGTCCGCGTATGCAGCGAAGACCCCGATCTGCTAGTCGCTCCGATGCGCCGGCAAACGGAAACCAGCCTGTGGCAGTCCGAATTCTGGGGTAAATGGACTCTCGGAGCCATCGCATCCTACCGTTACAACAAAGATCCCGAGCTGTTGCGCAAAATAGAGGGCGGAGTCGAATCGCTGCTCGTCACCCAGCAACCCGACGGATACATCGGCAACTACGCGCCGGAGGCCCAACTGACCAACTGGGACGTGTGGGGCCGCAAGTACACCATGCTCGGTCTGCTCGCCTACTACGACCTGACGGGCGACAAGAAAGCGCTCGACGGGACGGTACGTCTGGCCGATCATCTGCTGACGCAAATTCCGGCCGTCAGGCAAATCGAGCGGACAGGCATTTACCGGGGCATGTCGTCGTGCTCGATTCTGGAACCGATCATGCTGTTGTACAACCGTACGCTGGACGAAAAGTACCTCGACTTCGCGCGGTATATCGTCGATCGTATGGAATCGGCCGACGGACCGCAACTGATAGCCAAGGCGCTCGACGGCGTTCCCGTGTCGGAACGCTTCCCGCTCGACGATCCGTCTCGGGGATGGTTCGTTTGGGAGAACGGACAGAAAGCCTACGAGATGATGTCGTGCTACGACGGACTGCTCGAACTGTATAAGGTTACGAACGACCCCCGCTATCTGAAAGCGGTCGAGGCGACCGTGACGAGCATCATCGCCGACGAGATCAACATTGCCGGATCGGGGAGTTCGTTCGAATGCTTTTACAAGGGAAAGGCTCTCCAGACGGAACCGGCCTATCATACGATGGAGACCTGCGTCACGATGACATGGATGAAACTGTGCTACGATCTGCTCCGACTGACCCGCAATCCGCTTTATGCCGACCAGATCGAGCGAAGCGCCTACAACGCGCTGGCCGCCTCGATGAAGGAGGACGCCTCGCAAATAGCCAAGTACAGCCCGCTCGAAGGCGCGCGGTCGGCCGGCGAAGAGCAGTGCGGCATGCACGTAAACTGCTGCAATATGAACGGGCCCCGCGCTTTCGCTTTGCTGCCCGAGGCTGCCGTAACCGACTACGGCGACGAACTGTTCGTTAACCTGTATGGTCCCATGTCGTCGACCGTCAGACTCGACGGAGGCGAGGTGCTGCTCGAACAAGCGACGAGCTATCCCGAACAAGGCGATATCGAGATCATGATCGACCCGCGCAAAAGCTTCGAGTTCACCGTTTCCCTGCGCATACCGGCATGGAGCGCCGTCTCGATGGTCACGGTCAACGGCCAGTCCGTGGAGGGCGCGATTCCCGGCGAATACCTCCGCCTCAAGCGGAGATGGGAAGCCGGCGACCGAATCGGGGTGAAGCTCGATATGCGCGGCCGGCTGATCCGTCAGGGAGGATTTCAGGCGATCGAGCGCGGACCGGTCGTATTGGCCCGGGACACGCGTTTCGGGGACGGTTTTGTCGATGAGACAGTCGTCGTTCAGGCAACGGACGGTTTCGTGACGCTGTTGCCTGCCGAGGAAAAGCCCGAGAAAATGTGGATGGCGTTCACCGCCCCGATGATCTTGGGGACCGACCTCGAAGGCGAGCTGGCTGAGCCGCGCCAGATCATGCTGTGCGATTTCGCCTCGGCAGGCAATACTTGGAACCGAAATATCCGTTACCGGGTATGGCTCCGCCGGACGCTTAACCTGATGAAACCCGACGGCAACGAACGATAAACAGGAGCAATAAGGTGCCCGCCTTCCACAACCGGCATCTGATGCAGTACGGGAAAAATAACGATTTTCAAGACGCAAGATTGGCGGCACACTGAAAAAAGTGCTATGACCGGAACGAAAAGAGGTTCCGGTTCAAATTTTGCCGAGTAAGGCAAACAGCATTCTTCCCTTGTCAATGGGAAAGGTCTCGACACACTACGGTCGGGACCTTTCTTATTCCAAACGTCCTATCAAGATCTATCGTAAAAATCGTGCACAGGCTAAAAATCGGGGGAAGAAGCCTCGAAATCGGCATTTCGACTCGCCGAACGGTATGTTTTTTGACGAATCGGCAGAACAAAATTCGATTCCATGAAAAACGTCCGTACCATTTTCTTATTTCCGATTATCTCCGCTGTCATGATCTGGGGATGCCGTCAAGAAAAAAGCGTATCTTCTCCTCCGCTCCGCTTGCCGGTCGCCGAAGTCATCGCCGGGGACGTCCCGGTTACGATGAGTTTCGTGGGACAGACTTACGGACGCAACGACATTACGATTCAAGCGCGGGTCAGCGGCTTCCTCCGCAGCATCCATTTCAAGGAAGGCTCGTTCGTCCGCAAGGGCGAGTTGCTGTACGTGATCGAGCCGCAGCCTTACGAAGCGCAAACGGCCCGCAGCACGGCCGCAGTCCGGCAAGCCGAAGCGGAAATGATCGCCGCCAGACAGAACTACGACCGGGTCAAACCGCTGGCAGAGACCAGCGCCGCCAGCAAAAGCGATCTGGACCAGGCCGTAGCTCGCCTCTCGGCCGCCCGCGCCTCGCTCAACGCAGCCCAAGCCTCGCTCGACTACACACGCATAGAGCAGGGCTATACGCGCATCTCCTCTCCGCTCAACGGCATTATCGGCCGAACGCTGGCCCGCGTGGGAGACTATGTGGGCGAAGGGTCTCAGTACACCGTTCTGAACACTGTCTCGCAGGTCGATTCCATACGCGTTCTCTTTTACATACCGGAACAGACCTATTACGACATGCTCAGCCGGGACAGAACCCGGATGTACGATATTTCGCTACGTATCGCAGGCAATGTCGTCTATCCGCAGAAAGGCCGTTTCGACTTCATCGGCCGGGCCGTCCAACAACAAACCGGATCGCTGGATGCGCAGGTCACGTTTCCCAATCCCGACACGCTGCTCCGGCCGGGACAGTTCGCCCGGATCGAGGTCGTGGCCGACACGGTTTACGGAGCGCTCCTGATTCCACAGACGGCCGTCGTCCAGACGCAGAACGTATATAGCGTCTACGTGCTCGACAAAGACAACCGCGCACGGCAGCGGATCGTCACGCTCGGAGGGACGTACGGCGACCGACGGATCGTCACTTCCGGAGTGAACGCCGGCGAACGGATCGTCACCTCCGGATTCCATAAACTGCGCGAAGGGGCTGTCGTCGAGCCGGATCCGACGGCCGATTCAACCGTAAAGCATTGAAAAATATGGGAAATATCTTCGTCAGACGTCCGATCTTCGCAATGGTCATAGCCATTATGATCGTCGTGCTCGGACTGATCGCCATACGGAGCATGCCGATCGAGCAGTATCCGGACATCACCCCGCCCGTGGTCGAGGTATCGGCCGAGTATCTCGGAGCCGACGCGCTGACGATCGAACAGAGCGTCGCCACGCCGCTCGAAGAAAGCGTCAACGGCGTGAGCGACATGATCTACATGCAATCGACCAACTCGAACAACGGCAGCATGTCGCTGCAGGTGTCGTTCGCCGTCGGCACGGATCCCGACATGAATACGATCTTCACGCAGAACCGCGTATCGTCGGCCACGCCCATGCTCCCGCAGGTCGTCATCAAGCAAGGAGTCACGACCGAGAAAACGATGAGCAGTTTCATTCAGGTACTGTCGCTCTACTCGGACGGCAGATACGACGAAAACTTCTTGGGCAATTACGCGATCCTGCATATCAAGGACCGGCTGGCGCGGATCAACGGCGTGGGAAGCGTCCAGGTCATGGGCGGAGGCGCCTATGCGATGCGCATTTGGGTCAAGCCCGACCGAATGGACTATCTGGGAGTGACCGTCGCCGACATCGCTTCGGCCATCGAACAGCAGAGCGAGGTGATACCCGGCGGCCAGCTCGGCGCCGAGCCTAACGACGGCTCGGCCCAGTACAACACGGTCGAGCAATTCGAGCGGATCGTTCTACGCGCCGAGCCGGACGGGTCGCTCGTGTATCTGAAAGACGTGGCCGACGTCGAGTTGGGCTCGCAGACTTACGACGTCTACTCGACCTACCAGCAACAGCCCTCCAGCATGATCATGATCAACCAGTCGCCGGGCAGCAATGCCGTCGAGGTAGGTAAGGAGGTCAACGCCGCGATGCGGGAGCTCTCGCAGTCGTTCCCCGAGGGAATGCACTATCACACGATCGTCGACTCGACCCGGACGATCTTGCTCGGCATCCACGATATCGTCGTCACGCTCGCTCTGGCACTGCTGCTGGTCGTCTTGGTCATCTACCTGTTCCTGCAGAACATTCGGGCCACGATCGTGCCGATCATCGCGATTCCGGTCTCGCTGGTCGGGGCATTCATGGTCTTTCCGCTGTTCGGCTTTTCGATCAACGTCTTCTCGCTGCTCGGTCTGGTGCTTGCCATCGGCCTGGTTGTCGACGACGCGATCGTCGTCGTGGAAGCGGTGCAGGTCAACATCGAAAAAGGCATGAACGGGAAAGACGCGACGATCGCCGCGATGAAAACGGTAGCCTCCCCGATCATTGCGACGACCACGGTACTGATGGCCGTCTTTCTGCCCGTCGGCCTGATGCCCGGAGCGGCCGGCAAGCTGTACGGACAGTTCGCCATCACGATTGCCATCAGCGTCGCGCTGTCGGGTGTCAATGCCCTGTCGCTGAGCCCTGCACTCTGTTCGATCCTGCTGCGACCTCAGAGCGGGAAAAAAACCAAAGGATTTTTCGGCTGGTTCAACCGCCGTTTCGGCCGGAGCGTAGACAGCTACCTGAAAACCAGCAAAATCATGGTTCGACACAGCGCCCGAACGCTGATTTTCATCGCGATATCCGTCATAGCCGTGCTGCTTCTGCTGAAAACGGTTCCCACCGGATTCCTGCCCAACGAGGATCAGGGCTATCTGATGGCGGACGTACAGCTGCCGGAAGCCGCCTCGCTGAACCGGACCAAGGAGGCGATCGACCGGATCAACTCCATCCTGCGCCGGAACGACAACGTTCAATCGGTGACCTCCGTTGCCGGATTCAGCATTCTGTCGGGCAACCAATCGCCGAACAGCGGCCTGATTTTCATCCGACTGAAAGACTGGAGCCAACGCAAGATGACGGCCGGGCAGATCACGACCCGGCTCAACGAGCAGCTCTACTATGAGATCAACTCGGCTCAGGTATACACGTTCGGACCTCCCTCGATACCGGGACTGGGCCCCGGCTCCGGCTTCACGATCATGATCCAGGACAAAGGCGGCAACACGCCCGGCTATCTGGCTGACTATACCGACCGCTTCATAGCCGCCGCCCGGCAGCGGCCCGAAATAGCGACTATCAGCACGACCTTTCAGGCCGACGAGCCCCAGAAGGCCATCTCGATCGACAACGAGAAAGTGCTCAAGGCTGGCATCTCGCTCGACGAGCTGCACTCGCAGATCAGCTCGTATCTGGGCGGCATGTACGTCAATAACTTCAACCGTTTCGGCCGCATGTACCAGACCTACATTCAGGCCGAGGACGAGTATCGGCTCAACGAGTCGAAGCTGGACATGTTCTATCTGACCAACGACCGAGGCGAAAGCGTGCCGCTGTCGGCCTTCATTACCGTGAGGGACACGACGGGACCGCAGTTTACGAATCGCTTCAACCTGTACCGGGCCGCCGGCGTGACGGGGCTCCCGGCGTCCGAATATTCGACGGCTCAGGCCATGAAGGCACTGGAAGAAGTCGCCGACGAGGTGCTTCCCTCGGACATGGGCTACGCTTGGAGCAACATGTCGTATCAGGAAGCGCAGAAAAGCGGAGCAGGCACGGTATTCCTATACGCGGTCGTCTTCGTCTTCCTGATCCTCGCAGCGCTGTACGAAAGCTGGACGCTTCCGCTCAGTATCCTGCTGGGCATTCCCTTCGCAGTGTTCGGGGCTCTGGCGTTCACTTATCTGGGATATCTGTTCAATCCGGTCTACATCAACGACATCTTTCTGCAAGTATCGCTCATCATGCTGATCGGACTGGCAGCCAAGAATGCGATTCTGATCGTCGAATACGCGCGCGACAAGTTCGACGAGGGGATGGACCTGCAACAAGCCGCGCTGGAAGGAGCCAAGCTGCGTGTCCGCCCCGTCGTCATGACGGCCGTAGCCTTCCTGATGGGCGTGCTTCCGCTGATACTGGCCACGGGAAGCAATGCCGTTGCCCGCAACATCATGGGCCTCGCGCTTTTCGGAGGCATGCTGGTCGCTACGGTCATCGGGCTGTACGCCTACCCGGCCCTGTTCGTACTCGTCGGCCGCATGAGCCGATACGAGCAGAAACGAAAAACGAAAAACGAAAAGTCATGAAAAATCCGAAATACCTTCCTCTGCTCCTCGCCTCGGCAGCCCTGTTCGGCTGCACGGTAGGCCGAGCCCCCTGCGGTCGCAATTCCGCAACGCTACATCGGTCAGGTATCCGATGCGGCCTCGGACCTCGGGTGGTGGAAACTGTTCAACGACACGACGCTCGTCAGGCTGGTCTCGACCGCCCTCAGAAATAACCGCAACATAGCCGTAGCCCTGTCGCGCGTCGAGCAGGCCCGGCTCACGCTCAAGGCCACGAAAGCGAGTCTCGGACCTTCGGTCGGATACGGTCTCGATGCCCAGTACGGCACCGAGTCGTACGTGGGCCTGACCACCGACAAGCCGGAACAGAGCTACATGATCAAGCCGACGATCAGCTGGGAGGTGGATCTGTTCGGCAAAATCCGCCGGATGAGCGAAGCCGACCGCGCTCAGATGCTTGCAACCGACCGGGCAGCACAGGGCGTGATGGTTTCGCTGGCGGCCGAGGTGGCGACGACTTATTTCGACTACCTGCAGTACGAATATGCCGAATACATTTCACGCTCCACGCTGCGATCCCGCGAAGATACCTACCGGCTGATGGAATCGAGCTACCGAGCCGGCACGATCAACGAAATGGAGCTGAGCCAAAGCAGAGCGGCCGTCGCAACGGCACAAGCCGCCATACCCCGGTTCGAGCGAGCCCGGCAACAAGCGCTCCACGCGCTCAGTCTGCTGCTCGGGCAAAACCCGTCCGACGATCTGATCGGAAGACACGCGTCGCTCGCCGAGCTGGATATGCCGGAGGAAATTCCGGCGGGCCTGCCGTCCGAT
>OCHB01001780.1_pt1 | contig 11645 bp, 9 predicted proteins | sample 1538731 | NCBI WGS metagenome assembly OCHB01 (sample SAMN04571721, study PRJEB22368) | human gut metagenome | biome: human gut; material: stool | host: Homo sapiens | place: Luxembourg | collected 2012-09-20 | reverse complement strand
TTGTGTATCATACTGCCCTTTGAGAGAGGAAAAGTCCTTTTCTCAAAGGGCTTTTTTATATTTAACAAAATATATGTTGAAATTAGTAGGCAAAAATAATATAATGTTATAAGTTATAACTTACTATAATAATTTATTTTATATAAAAGAAGGTATTGAAATGAGATCAGATTTAATCAAAGAAGGTCCTTCAAGAGCGCCTCACCGTTCTCTTTTGAGAGCGCTTGGTATTGACGAGCTTGAAATGAAAAGACCTTTTATCGCAGTAGTTAATTCTAAGAGCGATTATATCCCCGGTCACATGCACCTTGACAAGATTGCAGAGCAGGTTAAGGCCGGTATCAGAAACGCAGGCGGTGTTCCGTTTGAATTTAATACTATCGGCGTTTGCGACGGTATTGCTATGAACCATAAGGGAATGAAATATTCTCTTTGCTCAAGAGAGCTTATTGCAGACTCAATCGAGGTTATGCTTACAGCTCATCCTCTTGATGCAATCGTATTTATCCCTAACTGTGACAAGATTGTTCCCGGTATGCTTCTTGCCGCTTGCAGGCTTAATTTGCCTTGTATTTTTATCAGCGGCGGCCCTATGCTTCCCGGTAAGAGCACGGAAACCGCAAACCGTATCGGTCTTTCCGAGCAGTTTGAATATGTAGGCGCTAATGCTGTAGGCAAGATGAGCGACGAAAATCTTGAATTCTGCGCATTTACCGCTTGCCCGACCTGCGGCTCATGCTCAGGTATGTATACTGCAAATTCAATGAACTGCCTTACTGAAACAATCGGTATGTCGCTTCCCGGCTCGGGAACTATTCCGGCAGTTATGAGTGAAAGACTCCGCCTTGCAAAGCAGGCAGGCGAAAGGGTAATGGACCTTCTTAAAGAGGACATTAAGCCGTCGGATATTATTACAGAGAAGGCTATTGAAAACGCTATGCGTACTGATATGGCTATCGGCTGTTCAACAAATACAATTTTGCACCTTACTGCCATTGCTCATGCGGCGGGCCATGATATCGACCTTGCCGAGCTTGATGCTTATGGCAGAAAAACACCTCAAATTTGTAAGCTTAACCCTGCTTCATCTGTATTTATTACAGACCTCAACGACGTTGGCGGTATTCAGGCAGTTGTTAAGGAGCTTGCAAGAGGTGGTATGATTAATACAGATGCACTTACGGTAAACGGCACTGTTGCCGACAGAATTGCAAAAGCACCTGACGCTGACGGAGTAATCATTCGTAAGCTTGAAAATCCGTTCTCGGCAGACGGCGGTATCGCAGTTCTTACAGGTAACCTTGCAAAGGACGGCGCAGTAGTTAAAAAAGGCGCTGTTGCACCTGAAATGATGCAGCATAAGGGTCCTGCTAAGTGCTACAACAGTGAGGAAGAAGCTATTGCGGCTATCACAGGCGGCAAGGTCGTTGCAGGCGACGTTGTTGTTATTCGTTATGAAGGACCTAAAGGCGGACCGGGTATGAGAGAAATGCTTTCTCCAACCTCTGCTATTATCGGTATGGGTCTTGGCTCATCTGTTGCGCTTCTTACAGACGGCCGTTTCTCAGGCGCCACAAGAGGTGCTTCAATCGGTCACGTAAGTCCTGAAGCGGCTATGGGCGGAACTATCGCTCTTGTTGAGGACGGCGACGAGATTGAAATTGATATCCCTGCACGTGTTCTTAAGGTTAATGTTTCAGATGAAGTATTAGCCCAAAGAAAGGCTAAGTGGCAACCTCCTGTTCAAAACCTTACAGGATATCTTAAGCGCTATGCTCAGCACGTAACAAGCGGTGCACAAGGTGCTGTATTTGACGATTAATCGGAGCTTTATATATGAAAAATATGAATGAGAAGAGTGAAAAAAAGCATTCCCACCGTCGAAAATCGCCTAACGATTTTGCAAAGACGGTAGTTATATTTGTTTGCGTTGAATTGATTATTGTTGTGGGAGCAATTATCGGCATTAATAAAAGTGCGTGTAATGCAGTCCATAAGCTTGAGGCGGCTATGCCAAAAAGCGTAATGGATTTGCAAATTAATCCAAATCAAGACACTTATGTTTCATTAGACAGCAAAGAACTTGATTATGGTAGTTTTGTTGCCGATATCATTGTTGAAAAAAGAGGAATTGAAGCGCCTGTTTACTACGGCCTTAACCGTGTATCGCTCAGATACGGCGCAGGTGTTTCGATTGACGAAAATGCAAACGCTTTTGGCGACAATGCCAATACGTTTATCGCCGCTTATGACGAAACATATTTCAAATCGCTTAAATATGTTAAGTCGGGCGATAAAGTTAAGGTTAAAACGGCTGATAAAACAATAATCTATAAGGCTGTTGACGTCTTTGTCGGCGACGAGGGTGACAGCAGAGTTAAGGATTATAAAAACAACTTGATTTTATACAGTATTTTTTCCGATTACGGTGAAAACAGCGGCAAGTGCTTTTATGTCATTTGCGAAAAAACAGGTGAGGAGGTAAATGCGAAATGAGCAGAAAACTCCACGACACCAAAAATGATTTTAAAAGCAGAAATATTCTTGCATTTTGCCTGTTTGTTGTGCTTGGAATTTTAAGCGTGGCATGCGTAACAAAGGCTGTTTTGTTAAACGGAAGCGTAGTTCAAAATCAATTTACGGATTATAATGTTACGTCGGTCTTTAGGCAGGACTTGATTGATTATACAAATGACAGCTTTATCAAAAACGGGCTTGACAGCAGTAATGTTTCAAATGTTATTACGCAAGCCAAGGCTGAGAAAATAATAAGCTCGTTTGCCGCAGGTCAGTTTAGGGCAAAGGCGGGGTATACGTCTAAGTCATATTCTTCCGACGTCGACTCTCTTATGAACGATATAAAATCAGAGCTTGAGGAGCAAATCAGCGCCTCAGGATTTGAAAAAAATGAGAGCGTTCAAAATGCACAGCTTGAAAAAATAAGAAGCTTTATTGATAATTCTTTAAAACTTCCTAAAACAAAACTAATTGAAACAGCTATGAATATGGGCAAGATTGCGGCTGATATTTTCCTTGCTGTTGCGATTTTCTTAATATTTGGCTCAATGCTTTATTTTACAGGCAATACTAATTACAGAAGCGTCAGAAGTCTCGGTGCGGCATTTTGCGCATCTTCAATTGGGGACTTGATTGTTTCGTTAATTGCTGTTATAATTTTGAGCGTGAAATCTATAGATATTTTTCCTGCATTTCTCAAAAGTGCACTTGATAATTATATTTATACCGCTATCGGTGCAATTGCCGCATGCGGCGCAGTGCTTCTTTTGATATCTTTGGCGCTTCTCGCAATAAGCTGGAAGCTTAAGCGTGAAAATTAATTTTTACGCAAAGAATAATAGGGTGGTGTTTAAATGGATAATGATGTTGCAATTAATGTAGAAAACGTTACAATGTCGTTTATTCTTAATAAGGAAAAGGTGGACAACCTTAAGGAATACGCTATTAAGCTTATTACGGGAAAGCTTGAATATAATAAGTTTGATGCCTTAAAGGATATTAATTTTCAGGTTAAAAAGGGCGAGCATCTTGCTATTATGGGCCTTAACGGTGCCGGCAAAAGTACCCTTTTAAAAACAATTGTAGGAGTTTATAAACCGACTAAGGGTAAAATTGAGAAGCAGGGTGTTATCGCTCCTCTTCTTGAGCTTGGCGCAGGTTTTGACGGCAATTATTCCGGAAAAGAAAATATTTTCCTTTACGGTGCTATCTTGGGTTATTCGAGAGAATTCATTCAATCTAAGTATGATGAAATTGTTGAATTTTCCGAACTCGGCGATTTTATTGAAGTTCCGGTTAAAAACTATTCAAGTGGTATGAGAGCACGTCTCGGATTTTCAATCGCAACTGCTGTTGAGCCTGATGTCCTCATTCTTGATGAAGTTCTTTCAGTCGGTGACGCAGGTTTTAGAAAGAAGAGCCTTGCAAAAGTTCAATCTCTTTTTGAAAGCGGAGTAACTGTTCTTTTTGTGTCTCACAGTATTGACCAGGTTATGGCAATTTGCGACACGGCAATTCTTCTTGACCACGGCAAGATTATTTCTCAAGGGCCTGTTGAAGAAGTAACGAAGGTTTATGAAGAAAAGGTATCGCATCCTAAGAAAAAGAAAAAACTTTAAAACTGTTAATATAGCGACTTGAACAATTGTGTTTGAGTCGCTTATTTTTTTCGGAATTTGTGAAAAAATATACATTATCAACAATATGTAATAGAAATTGTTGAAAAAATATGGTATAATGTACATATAAATAACATAATATTATTTATTTAAAAATTGCAAAATATATTTATTCAAGTGGGGTTTAAATGAAACGACTTATTTGTTTAGTCTTGGCTTTTGTAATTTTTTTCGGCATCTGTGGGATAATTGCGCCTGACATAAATAATATTTATAAGCTCAAAGAAGCTGACTCATTTGCCGAACAAGTAAATGTGCTTGTCAAACAATACAAAAGCAGACAGGATGCTCAAAACAGGCTTATTGTAAATTCAAATAAAATTAAGGAAAGCTATGGTGCAGTTAAGGTGATTAAGGCGCATGGCTTTCAAGTTATGCAGTTTAAAGATTATGAGAGCGCAGAGAGTGCGAAAAGCAGCATTGAAAAGCTCGGCGTTGCATGTGACAGAGATGATTTTGCCTATACTCAGGCAATCAAAAAAGCACCGAGCACAAAGGATTTATGGGCGTCGCAAATCACGCAGTCAGACGTTACAATGAATTATCTTTCCACGACCGGAAAAACGTATAATGACGTTACCGTTGCGGTTATGGACACGGGGATTAATGATGCTCACAAGGCTTTTGACGGCAGATTGATTGAGTGTAATAAAAATTTCAGCACTTCAGGAAGTATGAACAGTTCGTCAGACGACAGTGGTCACGGCACGAGCGTGGCAGGTGTAATTGCGCTTAATACGCTTGATAACGTTAAAATCAAGCCTTATAAAACATTTGATAAAGAGGGCAAGTGTACCAATTCTCAAATTGTGGCAACGCTTAACTATATTTTGAACGAGAAAAAATTGCCTGATATCATTAATATGAGCTTTTCCGTTCAGTCAATTTCAAGCAGTGTCACCCGTGACAGTTTAACTCGTAATTTGATTTCAAAAGGTGTTACAATAATCACCTCGGCAGGCAATAACGCAGTAAATGCCAAATTCTATTATCCTGCCAATATCGGCGAAGTTATTACTGTTTCATCTTCTAATAAAAAGAATGAAAAGGCAGATTTCTCAAATTACGGCAAGTGCGTTGATATTGCCGCTCCGGGTGTCGGAGTTTATACTTGCGAACTTGACGGCACATATTCTTATGAAAACGGAACGTCGTTTTCTGCTCCGTTCGTATCTGCCGCTGCGGCAACTATTTTAATGCAAAAGAGCGGTCTTGACTGCAATAAGATTAAAAAAATAATATGCGATGAAGCGGTACCTGTTTATATTAAAAATTATCAGGTTGAATGGTGCGGCGCAGGAATAGTTAATTTTTCAGGTCTTATTTTCGGCGAAAAAGCAATTGCTCCTTCTTTTGGCACACCGCAGGGAAAATATAACGAGCCGTTTAAGCTTGAAATAAAAGCAGCTAACAATGAAAAAATAATGTATACGACGGATAACACCGTTCCCTCCTCCAATAACGGTTTTGAATATACAAAGCCTATTGATATTGACGAAAGCACGCACGTTATTGCCGTTGCATATAACAATATGAAGAAAAGCAAATACGTCGCATCTACTTATGAACTTGTTTATGAAAGTGACGGCGATGATTTTGATATTACGCAGGACGGTGTAATTATAAGTTATAAGGGGAATAAAACAAGTATAATAATCCCTTCTCAAATAAACGGTATAACGGTTACGGCTATAGGTGATAATGTATTTAACGGCTCAAATGTAAAAAGCGTAACCTTGCCTTGCAGTGTCACCTCGATAGGTGTAAGTGCTTTTGCAAACAGTAAGCTTTCGTCAATTTCAGGCGATGGTGTAACAGCCCTTGATAACGGCGCTTTTGAAAACTGCTCGTCGCTTGTCACCGTCGATACTCCCGCCGTGAAACATATCGGCAACAGATGCTTTAAAAATTGCAGTAAGCTTACAAGTATAGATTTCAGCCAAAATGTTAGTGAAATCGGCGCCGCCGCATTTGCATTTACTTCTCTTTCAACTGCGGATTTTCGCAATGCAACTATAGGAAATTCAGCATTTGAGGGCAGCAAGGTAGTTGTTGCAAGGCTTGACAAGGCGGAAAGTTTGGAACGAACGTTTTGCGAATGTGAGTTTTTAAACAGCGTTACTGCTTTGAATTTAAAATATATCGGTAATTTTGCATTTTATAATTGCAAATCACTAAACAGTGTTAATATGAGCAAGGTTGAAAGTGTTTTAAACTATGCTTTTTCAAAATCGGCAATTAAAACTGCTGATTTGCCAAAGTGCAGTTATATCGGAAATGCGGTGTTTAGCAGATGCGATGATTTATACAGCGTGAATATCCCTTTGGTAACAAAAATAATGCCGGAGGAATTTACATATTGCGTTTCACTTCAAAAAATAAATATGCCAAGTGTTGAGGCTTTTGACGATATATCTAAGGAATATTTTACGGATTGCGCCTCACTTGAGGGCTTGTATCTTCCTAAAAGCGTCAATTTGCCGTCGATTACTTGGTCGTCATCTATGCAAAGCAGTATGCTTTTCGGCAAAAGGGCTCAGCTTTCTTATATTTTTGCACCGAAGGCACAGGAAATCGCAAACAGCGAAAATTCACCGTTTATGTATAAATGCACAAAACTTGAATATGTATTTTTAACAAGTGTCAAATCGCTTGATTATATGGAAAGCGCAAACGGTGCTGTTTGGTATTTTGGCTCTAAAATCAAAAATTTACCCGCCAATATCAATTTTGACAGCTCAATTGTAATTGCTCCTGCTTCAAGTTATGCAATCGAATGGGCAAAGTCAAACGGTTTAAACTTTGTTGAAAGTACAAATATTACGTGCACATCAATTTCCACAAATAAAATAAGCTATGAGGCTTTAGGAAATGAATATACCTTACCGCTAAATTATGTGAAATCGCTTTGGGATACAAGCTTTGTTAATACAAAAAAGAGTGGTGAAACAGTTTGCGCACTTCTTGATTTTAACAATGATAATACGGTTAACGCAAAGGATTTTGCAATACTTAACAAACAATAAAAATGCACCTACACAAAATCGTGTAGGTGCTGATTTTTTTATAAAATTGAATTTTAATACGCTAACGTAAAATAGCAAATGCAAGGTCAATTGCTCCGCCTAAAACTTTACTTGTTTTTTTCATATTTAATGTTTCGGCAAACCAAAGAAGAATAAGTGCAACAAGAATTGCTATAACCAATGTTCTTTCTGTCATAATTTCCGACCTCCCTGTTAATAATATTATATACTATTTATGTAAAAAATCAAGCAATTTTATACAACTTAAACATATTTGAAAAAATGCAAAAAATTCGTTGAAATTAGAAAGAAATTGATTTATAATACTACTAATCTTTTATATAATGGGGGAATATAGGTGAGTCCGATTTTATTAGATTTAGTGGCTGACAGAAGCGCTACTTTCACCGCCACGGTTATTATTGCCGGTGCCGGTATCGTATTCTTAATGCTTGTGCTTTTAATTATTATTTTCTACTTATTCGGAAAAGTTGTTTCAAGCGCAGAAGCAAAGGCCCAAAAAGGCAAAACCAATATAATAACCAAGAGTGAACAAAAGCTTCCTACTCCGGCACCTGCTAAAAAGGCAAGTGCTCCTGCTCCTCAAGTTGAGGCAGGCATCAGCGGTGAAGTCGTTGCGGCTATTGCGGCTGCCGTTGCTGTAAGCGAAGGCGAGGGTGCTGTTGTTAAATCAATTCGCAGGGTCGATGTTGTGAACGTCAGGGGCAGAAATCCTTGGGCTAATGCCGCAGTTTACGACAACACAAGACCGTTTTAGGAGGCAGTAGATAATGGAAATTTTACAAGGTGTTTGGGAAGTAATTGTCAGCATCTTCACAAACTCTGGATATGCTTATTTCTTTACTGCTGACGGCGGATATAAGAATGCAATCATGCTTTTGGTAGCATTTGTATTTCTTTATTTAGGTATTAAAAAAGGCTTTGAACCGCTTCTTATGGTTCCTATCGCATTTGGTATGCTTCTTGCAAATATACCTGAGGCAAACTTAGCGGTACAGTATCATGATCTTGACGGTTTCAGAGATTTGCTTGCAGGCAGAGGCGAATTTGTCGGTTGCACACCCGGCCTTATGGACTTCCTTTACTTTGGTGTTAAAGCCGGTATTTATCCACCACTTATCTTCCTTGGTATCGGTGCTATGACTGATTTTGCTCCGCTTATTGCAAATCCAAGTTCATTTATTCTCGGTGCTGCTGCTCAGCTTGGTATTTTCTTTACTTACCTTGGCGCTATCCTTTTAGGTTTTGCACCTAACGAGGCAGGCTCAATCGCTATTATCGGCGGTGCTGACGGTCCGACGGCTATTTTTGTAACGTCGCAGCTTGCGCCGTATATGCTCGGCACTATCGCCGTGGCAGCGTACTCGTATATGGCTCTTGTGCCTGTTATTCAGCCGCCTATTATGAAAGCACTTACAACTAAGAAAGAGAGAAGCGTTGTTATGGGCAGTCTCAGACCTGTATCAAAGCTTGAAAAAATACTTTTCCCGATTATGGTAACTGTTATTGTTTCTCTTCTTCTTCCTGATGCTGCTTCACTTGTAGGTATGCTTATGCTTGGTAATCTCCTTAAAGAGAGTGGCCAAACAGAGCGTATTGCGAAGGCTGCTCAAAACGAACTTATGAATATTATTACCATTTTCCTTGGTATCTCGGTTGGTGCTACTACATCAGCTCAAAGCTTCCTTAACCTTAACACGATTAAAATTGTTGTTCTCGGTCTTATAGCTTTTTGCCTCGGTACAGCAGGCGGTACTTTATTCGGTAAGCTTATGTATATTGCTACTAAAGGTAAGGTTAATCCGCTCATCGGTTCGGCGGGTGTATCTGCTGTTCCTATGGCTGCCCGTGTATCTCAAAAGGTCGGTCAAAAAGAAAATCCATCAAACTTCCTTCTTATGCACGCTATGGGCCCTAACGTATCAGGCGTTATCGGCTCTGCAGTTGCAGCAGGTATTTTGCTTACACTTCTTAAGTGATAAGGTTGTTTGTTTAAACAAAAATATAAAACCAGGGTGCCCTTGTTACCCTGGTTTTTTGGTATGATTATTTATTATTATCAGAAAGGGAAAATTTATGGCGTTAAACGAAATGCAGCAGCTTGCTGTTGACACAACCGAGGGCCCGCTTTTGATTTTGGCAGGTGCAGGCTCCGGAAAAACTACGGTTCTTGTTAATCGAGTTGAACATATTATTTCTTCTCATCTTGCCACTCCTTGGCAGGTGCTTGCAATTACATTTACAAATAAGGCGGCAGGCGAGCTTAGAGAAAGGCTTGTCAACGCAATAGGAGACGAGGCTAATGATATTTGGGCATACACCTTCCATAGCTGTTGCTCAAGAATATTAAGGCGCTTTGGCGAAAAAATAGGATATACAAATCATTTTACCATTTATGATACAGACGATTCAAGGCGTGTAATGAAGCAATGCCAAAAGCAGCTTGGTATTGAGGATAAGCTTATCAATCACAAGTCAATTTTAGCGGAAATCAGCAGGGCGAAGGACAGTCTTATATCCCCTGAGGAGTATAAGCAAACTGCGCAAAACGATTTCAGAAAGAGCAAAATTGCCGAGTGTTATGAATTATATCAGGCTCAGCTTAAAAAATCGGATGCAATGGACTTCGACGATATTATTTTTAACACCGTTAAGCTTCTTGAGGAAAATGAGGACGTTCGCAATCTTTATCAAACTCAATTTAAGTACGTTATGGTTGACGAGTATCAGGATACTAACCATGCGCAATACGTTTTGACCTCACTTCTTGCAGATAAATATAAAAATATTTGTGTTGTAGGCGACGATGACCAGAGTATTTACCGTTTTCGTGGCGCTACAATTGAAAACATCCTTTCGTTTGAAAATCATTATAAGGGTGCAAAAGTAATAAGGCTTGAAGAAAATTACCGTTCTACTCAAAATATTCTTGACGGGGCAAACGCTGTTATTTCTCATAATAAAAACCGTAAGGGTAAAACTTTGTTTACACGTTCCGGCTCAGGCGATAAAATTGTTTATAAAACAGTTATGAGTGAATCCGAGGAGTCGCAGTACATAATTGACGAGATAGTAAAAAATGTTAATAACGGAATGAAATACAGCGACCACGCAATTCTTTACCGTATGAATGCGCAGTCACGTAACCTTGAAGTTATGCTTACAAAAAGCGGTATTTCGCACAGGATTATCGGCGGTCATCGCTTTTTTGACAGAAAAGAAATTAAAGATATTGTGTCGTATCTTGCCGTTATTAATAATCCGAGCGATAATGTAAGGCTTCAGCGAATTATTAATGTTCCGAAGCGTGCAATCGGGGATACTATGTTTGCAAACGTGCTTGAAATCGGGGCAGGACTTGGTATGTCGGCTTTCGAGGTTTGCGAACGTGCAGATGAATTTCAAAAAACCTCACGCAGTGCTTCCAAGCTTATGAATTTCACAAAAATGATTAGAGATTTTCAGGAATGTATCGAAAACGGAATGGGGCTTAACGACTTGCTGCAAGAAGTTTTGGACGTTACCAAATATCTTGATTATCTTCAGGAGGAGCCTGAAACATACGAGGACAGAGTAAACAATATCAAGGAACTTTCATCAATGTTTATCAAGTATGAGGAAGAAAGCGAAGACGCAAATCTTTCTGAATTTCTTGAGGATGTTGCGCTTATTTCCGATATTGATTCATACAATGAAGATGAGGACGCAGTAGTTCTTATGACGCTTCATTCGGCTAAGGGGCTTGAATTTCCGATTGTATTTATTCCAGGTATGGAGGAGGGTATCTTCCCCGGAAATCAATCAATGTTCAGCGAAGAGGATTTAGAGGAGGAGCGCCGTCTTGCTTATGTCGGAATTACAAGAGCAAAGAAAAAGCTTTATCTTATTTCTTCTCAGCAACGTATGCTTTACGGTCAAACCTCACGTAATATGCCTTCAAGATTTTTAAGAGAAATTCCATCTTCTGTTATTGACGACCAATCGGTTGTGGCACGCAGAAGCACGGGATTTACTACTCCACGCACGGCGTATGCCAATGCTTCAAGAAATGAGCTTGGCCATTCTTCCCATAATAAAATCGGCTCATATACTCAGTCATCAAACAGCGCCCACAAATTCGGTCAAGCAGGCAATGCCGCACAAAAGAATAATATTGACTTTAAGGTTGGCGATACCGTATGCCACAAATCATTTGGCACAGGCACAGTTCTTACCGTTACGCCAATGGGCGGTGATATGCTTTTGGAGGTTGCTTTTGACAAGGCGGGAACGAAAAAAATGATGGCAAACTACGCAAGGCTTGAAAAGAAATAAAATACTTGTGATGTTAAAGTAATCTTTTATATAAGTAAGCGCATAAACTGTTATAAGAGCGGCGCTTTGTATTAACGCTTTAAACAGT
>OCHB01001769.1_pt1 | contig 11741 bp, 18 predicted proteins | sample 1538731 | NCBI WGS metagenome assembly OCHB01 (sample SAMN04571721, study PRJEB22368) | human gut metagenome | biome: human gut; material: stool | host: Homo sapiens | place: Luxembourg | collected 2012-09-20 | reverse complement strand
AGCCTCCTGTTTTCGGTAAAAATCTCCAGCCCTGCGGGTAGTATTTTGACCGAAAAACCTTGCATTCCCTAATCCCTACCTTTTTAAGCACCCGAAACGAAAACGACCGATGCGACAGAAAGACGCATAAAAAAAATGTCGGATAAACGAGAGGCAGATAAGATAGTTTGAAACTCAACTCCCTCAGCTCTTGAATCCGCATTAAAAAACAAAAAATCAAAAACAAAACGGATATGAGAACGGCAATAGCAACAAAATTCGTGGCATGGGAAGTACCAAGTTTGGAGAACCTGCAAGACAGCAAGGTGTACGGACTTCGCACCAAACTCAACAACGGAGAAAGATTGAGCCGAGAGGAAAAGGACTGGCTTACACGCAACGTGAACAGCAATTCCTATTTCAAGAGCGCAGTACCCCTGCAAGGTTGGAAGTTTGACTTCTCCGACATTCTCCGAACCTATATTGTGAAGCAATACGGACATTGGGCGGAATACAAGGCTACCGACAAGACCGCACTCCGCAGTTTCCTTTACGGTAGGATTGACAGCATTGTGGAACTTAACAAATGATACGGTTATGACGGCAACGGCAAATTTCAGACAAGTGGCGCAATACATCGGGTTGGCGATATGCGGCTTGATGATGCGCACCGCCTTCGGGGTGTTCGGCATCCTTTGGGGCATCATCAGAGAGATTGTAAACGGAGTGTTCCGAGTGGCGATAGGCGTAATCGTGGCTATCCTTTCCACCATTGCCTCCTTCGGTTTCATCCTTTGGTTATTCACCCTTTAACCCTTACCGACATGGCAAAGAGAAACAGCAAGACGGTAGCGCAGCAGTGCAGATATTACGAGGTGGACAACATCTTCGTGTATATGGTGGAAACGTACATAAACGGCAACATATCCGTGTTCCGTGAACTTTACCACGAACTGAACAAGGACGCACGGAGGGACTTCATGGACTTCCTCCTCAGCGAGGTAGAGCCGACCTATTGGAGAGAGATACTGAAACAGACAATCTAAAAATGACAGCGATATGAAAGGAACAGACCATTTCAAGAGAACGATACAGATGTATCTGGAACAGCGTGCGGAAGAGGATGCACTCTTTGCGAAGAACTACCGCAACCCTGCCAAGAACATAGACGAGTGTGTGACCTATATTCTGAACTATGTGAAGAAAAGCGGTTGCAACGGCTTCACGGATGGAGAGATATTCGGGCAAGCCGTCCACTACTATGACGAGAACGAGATAGAGGTAGGCAAGCCGATGAATTGCCAAGTGGTAGTAAACCACGTTGTGGAACTCACGGCGGAGGAAAAGGCGGAAGCACGTCAGAACGCTGTCCGCAAGTACCAAGAGGAAGAACTCCGCAAGTTGCAGAACCGCAACAGACCGTCAGCGAGAAAAGAAACCCAATCACAACCCTCATTATTTGATTTAGGCTTATGAAACCGAGAACACGCATACAGCAGGAAGTCGCACGTTTGAGCAAGCGACTACCGAGATTGACCGAAGAACAAAGGGCATACGCTTTCCGCCATTGTTTCAAGCATTACGCAGTCAAGAGGGCAAACGGCACGAACATCTGCACCGAGTGCGGACATTCGTGGAAAAGCGACCACGACCTTGCGGATACCGTTTGCGGATGCACCTGCCCACGTTGCGGTATGGAGTTGGAAGCGTTGCGCACCCGAAAGAGTGTTTTCAGCGCTATGGAGTATTTCTCCATCGTCACCACCTGCAAGCAGTACCAAGTGGTACGTTTCTTCTCCGTCAAGTCCCGATACAAGGCAGGACAGCCAGCCGAGTATTCCATTTTTGAGGTGGTGCAGAGGTGGATTGCCCCCGACGGCAGGACAACGACCGTTGCCCGACTGCGTAGCATGTCTTTATTCTACTATGACTTGTGGAATGAATACAGCGACATGGAGGTGCGCAAGAGCCAAGAACTCCGGGCATACGACATCACTCCGAGATGCACCTACCCCCGACAGCGTTTCATCCCCGAAGTGAAGCGAAACGGTTTCAAGGGCGAATACCACAATATCCTGCCTTACGACCTTTTCAAAGGCATTCTTTCCGATAGCCGTGCGGAAACGCTGTTGAAGGCAGGGCAATACCCCATGTTGCGCTACTATCTGCACCACTCTTTCAATATCGGGGAGTATTGGGCGTCAATCAAGATATGTATCCGCAACGGCTACACCATATCTGACGGCTCTGTGTGGCGTGACACGATAGACCTCCTGCGACACTTCGGCAGGGATACGAACAGCCCGAAGTACGTCTGCCCCCAAGACCTCAAAGCCGAACACGACAGGTTGGTGGCAAGACGCAACCGCCAAAGGGAACGTGAACGGACTGAACGGCAACGGCAGAAAGCGGTTGAGGACGAGAAACAATATCTGAGAGCCAAAGGCATATTCTTTGGACTTGTCTTTTCCGACAGCCTTATCTGCGTCAAGGTCATAGAGAGCGTGGAGGAAATGATAGAGGAAGGACGGATGATGCACCACTGCGTGGGCGGCTACCACAATCGGGAAAATTCCCTTATCCTTTCAGCGACCATTGACGGCAGACGCATAGAAACGGTGGAAGTGTCCTTGAAAACCTTTGAGGTGGTGCAGTGTCGTGGCTTATGCAACGAGAACACCGAATACCACGAGCGCATCATAGACCTTGTGAACCGCAACGCCAACCTTATCCGTGAGCGGATGAAAGCGGCATAGCATAAACCCTAAAACAACATTGATATGGAAGTAAGAATCGAAAGCATGATTTGTGTGTGGGACGATAAAATCCCCACCTTGTTCCTTGAATTTGTAAATCTCCTCACTCTCTCAACAAGTGAGGAGGGATTAAGAAAGAGCGTAAAGGAGTTTGCCGAGAAGCACGAACTTGACAAGTTTTTCCTTTACGGCTTCGGCTCACACCATTTCTACCTGCACCAACGCTACACAAGCAACCCCGAAATGGTGATGAAGAACAGAGTTCTGTCAGTACATTTTTAACCATCTAAAAGCAACATTATGACAACACGAATGACCATCAACGGAGTAAGCACCTGCACGGAAGCAGGTACGGAGAAATACGAGCGTTTCCAATCGGGTATCGGCAGACGCAGGCGGACACTTGTGCAGTACGACTACCGCCATACGGACGGAGAACTGTTCGCTTGTGTCAAACCCACATTGGACGAGTGCCGAACCGCAAGGGACAAGTGGCTGAACGCAAAGCAGGGAAAGGAGGGCAGACTATGAACACGACCTATCAAACGCTGATAGTCAAGTTCAGCGAGCCTATCACGGCATTGGACGGCATCTTTGACGATGCCCAAGCGTGGGGAACGGACACCCTCAAAGGGTGGATAGATGATTACGAAAGCACACGTTTCACCGCCACCGACAGCCATACGGCAGTCATCACGAGCGAGTACAATATGGAGTGTGTGAAGGAGTGGCTGCAACGGCAGACACCCATTGCCGAGATGCGAGAATTTTGAACAAGTTGGCGGTGTCCGCACCGCCAGCACTTAAAACCCTAAAAACAACGAATATGATAGCACAGACGATATTACAGCAGATAGGTGGAAAACGCTTTACCGCCATGACAGGTAGCCGAGATTACATCAATATGGGCAACGGCTTACGGATGAGCCTTGCAAGGAACAAGACAAGTGCCAACCGCCTTGACATCATCTATGATGCGGGGGCAGATCTCTACAATATGCGCTTCTACCGCAGGACATTCAGCAAAAAGACATTCGAGTGCAGGACGAAGGACATTGCCGTACACGAGGGTATCTATTTTGATATGCTGGAGGAAATGTTCACGATGGTGACGGGACTTTACACACGCTTTTAAGAAGAGGAACGGGCGGTAAAATCGCCGCCCGCTACTTTTGTCAGTGAGCAGTGGGCGGCACAAAAGTAGCAAAAAGCCCAAGTTCCAATCTGTGATACAATTTACAAAAACAAGTTTTAATCATGGAAGCAATCAGACAGAACGGAAAAATCATCTTGCACAGCAACGACGGCATAAGCATAAAGATGATTTTCAGAAACCTTACGGGAAGGAATTTTCAAGGTCAGGAGTATGCGGACTATATTAGCCACATCGCAATTGGGAGCATGGGGTTTACGCCCGGTAGCATTGAGCATTGCAGGGACGGTGGCGTGATAGACACGGGAACAATCCCGAATGTATGAAAAGCGGAAAATCCAATGAAGTTGGCGGCTTCATCGGATTTTTCCGAAATAATCATTAAGTATTTTAATTTTGAAATGTTTTTTGTAAGAATGTTAGTAGTTTAGACATATCTTCCTTTCGATATATCATTTCACAAACTTTTTGAACAAATACATTTTCTTCTATTCCTTGTTCTTTTAAGTTTTTAATGAGGTAATTATAAAACGCCTTGTCGTCATTCTTTTTGATTAAACTATCCACCACTTCTTTTAGTGATTTAACTTTGAAAAAACGGTCACCTATTTCCTTGAAAAAATCAGCATCTTTATTTACAATAATTTTTTCATGTAGGTATTTTTCCAAACTATGTATTGGCAGAAAATTTATTGTTAAATTAGTATATAATCCCTTTTGCTTATATAGTTGTTCAAAATCCGGTTTTACATCACCATCAAGAACACTTAATACTTTTGTTCCAACCCCTGCTAAATTTGACTTACAAATATCATCTTGCATTTTTAACACATTCTCCCAACCACCACTTGGTAGAATATTAATCAATTTACTTTTATACAAGGCATTTTCATCAATTATATTCTCCAATATATATTTAGCCAACACATCCTCTACTAAAATAAGAAAATCGTATCCCGAATGTTGATAAATATCTCGTGTTGCATATGATGGATAACATGGATTTACAATAGCGATATTATCCAACTCCTTTTGTAAATGAAAAATATTTGAAGGCTTTATTTTCCTAAGTAATTCTATTGAATGACTTGAAAAATATATAGCAAGATTATACTCTGTAGCCAATTTTTGCAAAAAATCAACTAACCTCATGATTGCAGATGGATGCAATGCTAATTCAATTTCATCTATCAATATAAGCCGTACATCTTCAGACTTTGCAGGGCGAACAATGACAACATTCAACATATGCAATAAGCTAATCAACATATTTTCTCCTGCACTCATACAAAACTGATTAACTATTCCATTAGTTCCTTCAATGAAATATGGAATTCCTTTGAACGCTTTAAGTTGTGCTAATGTTCTATTTTTAATGCGTTTAAGATTTGTATAGAAATCATAATTTCCATGCAAAATATAACTTAAATTGCGCGAAACAAACGAATCTGCATCAGTTAAAATTGTATTATTAACTCTTTCAGCTTTTAGTAATGTATCATAATTTGCATCTATAAAACGCATTCCATGTATTATGCTACCTTCATAAAAACCTTTTAGAGATATTATATCAGTTGAACTACAACTCCATCCTCTACTGGCTTTTGTCCAAGAATTTTCTTTTCCATCATAGGATATTGTGATTTTACTATTAGATGAATAATCATGAGGTTGAAAAACATTGAATGCAGAGTTACGTACAACCTTAGAAATGACTGTCATGATAGTACTTTTGCCTGTTCCATTAGCTCCAGTTATAGCATAAAGTCCTGTTTCTATTGGTAGATTTAACTCAATATTATTGATGTTCTTTAATTGTTCTATTTTTATATTTAATTTATTATTCATAATTGTTCTGTCTTTGGACGCAAAATTAGGCATTTTATACTGAATGACAAAATGTTATCATAAAATAATACAACTAAAGTAATATTGAGGTGATACATAATTACCCCTGCTCTTGAATTATAAAACAGAGGTAATTATTTTTTTTACGAATTTTGCATCAATCACGGGATATACAGCAGCGCAAACTCCACCTTTCTCCGTGTGAGCAGCATGGCATGGCGTTTTCCCTTGTAACTGCAAAAAGCAATATATTCATGGTAGATGTTCCTGTCGCCAGCCTCCAACTTCTTTATCAAGGTGCTTTTGGGGATTGTCTTGCTACCCAAAAGCCGGTATGGACCCACGTTGTAGGCAAGCGTGGCGAGTAAAAGGCTGTCTTTCCCGAACTGCCGGAACATCGCGCAGAACTTCCGCAAGTCTTTCCGCAGAAGCACGTCCGCCTGCCGCTTCGTCATGGTTCGTGCCGAATATCTTTCGTCCGGCAGAATTTTGTGACCCCAACCCACGTATGGGTGGTGTTTTTCCGAGTGCCAGCCCTCAAAATATTTCGTGCAGCACACCGCCCTCTCGAAAAGTGGCAAACGGTAGATTGCCGCCTGCCCGTCCATTCCCTCTCGGCGGCTGATCCGTGCGGACACGGAACAGACCGCCATAAGCGAACAGAGCATTACCATGAATACACGCATCATTTCAGCAAGGGGCTGAAGTTGCCGATGGGAACGATGGTCAAACCGTCATCCTTTACATTCCGGTTGTTGAAGTCAAATTCCAGCTCGAAGGAGTTGCCGAAGTTGTCCTCCACCACCACAATAAAGTTGTGCGCCTCTTCGCCCTCCGCCGTGTAGTACAGGCGGAACTTTTCGTTCTCCAGCAGGTAGCGGTCGTTGGGCAGGAAGGTGATGCCGTTATCCATTTTCAACTTTCCTTCTCCCTCAAACTGAAAATAGCGGATGGTATAAAGCGTGTTAGCGAAGTCGCCCTCCTTTTTCAGTTCACAGCGGATTTCCACCGTCTGCCCCTTTGTCACCTTGTTCGGCACGGGCATGACCTCCACCGTGAAGGGATAGGACTGTTGGATGTCCATGTCGTCATCGCACGACACGAGGGTGAATGACACAGCGGCTATCAGGCATAACGCCACCACCTTAAAGATGTTTGTACTCTTGTTTCTGTTGTTCAGTATGTTCATTGTTCTTCGATTTTTAGATGATTGTTTTTCTGTTTTTTCGTTGTCCGTTGCAGGTACTCATTCAAGTCCTTGCAACCGTCATAGAGGGAGGAACGGTCGGCGACACGCGCCCCATACCGTTTGGCAAGAGCGTCAAGCGTCCGCCGTCCGGCTTCGTCACGGTCAAGGAAGCATCCGATGCGCCCGTAGCCGTCCAGCAATTCCGCCGCCTTCTCCACGTTGGCGACAGAGTTCAGAACAAGGCAGTCAGCGTTACCGGTTACGCCAAGCGTCACAGCGGAGAGAAAGTCCATGAAGCCCTCAAACACGAGGCACTCGTCAGCCGGGATTTCCTTCGTCCTTGCCAAAGACACATCTTTTGGCGGGATGCACCCCTTGAAAAATCGGCTTCGGACTTCATATCCACCTGCCATATTCAGGAAACCGACAGCAAAATACCGTTTTCCACGCACACTGTAGTTCAGACGGCAACAGTGACGGGATGTGATGGCGATGGGTATGCCACGTTCCGCCAGATAGTCCGTCAACGGTGAGCGAAGTAACGGAGCGACCTCCACATCCTCAAAGACGGGTTCGGTCGGCTTCGGGAGATAGGCGGGCTTTTCCCATCCGGCAACCGTCATATTGGCGGCTTCCGCTATGAACTTCGCTTGCTTCATGAAGTCATCGCTTTGCAGAAACTCCCCGGCAAGCGTGAAGATGTCGCCGCCCTTGCCCAAACCGAAGTCGTACCAGAGCTGTTTCGCCACGTTCACACGGAAAGAGGGTGTGCGCTCGCCCCTGTACGGGGCAAGATACCACAACTCGTTTCCGCTCCTTCTGACAGGCTCATGCCCCAGCCGTGCGAGGAAGTCCGCCAGCGGGATGGTTCGGATTGCTTCAATGTTCATAGGCGCATCCCCCGTTTTCTTTTGGGCGGTTCCGGCTTCTCTTTCGGCTTTGGACCGATTTTCTCACCGACACCTTCCTGCTTCTTGCGGTGCTCGTGGATTATCGTGGCTACCATCGCTTTCAGGCGTTCGAGATTATACGTCCACGACATTTCCAGCATCAGCATTGTAAGCGGTTGCCACGGAGTATAGTTGCTGTCGCGCCACACGTTCCTGCCGGTATCCACCATACAGGTGGGCTTACCTTTCGTACTTATGCCCAAGTCCATAAGCGGCTCTTCCATATTATATGGAGCGTTGTATGTGAGAATATCACCCTCGCGCTTCACTGGCTTCTCAGCGATAGCCTCCATAAATTCCGTGATGCGGATATTGTCCACATTGTTGTATATCTCATCAATACTCATAGGCTCATCCGATTATGAATTTTACACCGAACCCGAACTGCGTGTGGAACTTCCTCGTGTCGCCACCCCACAGGCAACGCTCCCGCAGGTTGGCAAGCAAGGCAATACGGTCTGCCACATAGCACTCCACATCGAGCGTCAGCGCACCGCCGTAGATGAAAGCGTCCCGGTCGTGCAGCGTGGAGCCGTCGTGCAGCACCTTCTTCCCCCAGTTCACCGACTCATATCCGGCGAGAGCCGAAGCCCCGGCATAGATGAACACGATTTTCCGGGCATCCGACAACACCTTGAAGTAATAGCCGCCCTCCGCCGTGAACTGCGCCACGGGGATTTTGATGTCCTTGTAAGGGTTGTTTTTCAGGAGGTATTCGCCACCGAACACCCACTTGTTTCCTTTCTGCGTGTAGGTGGAGAGAGCCGCCCCGAAACTGTACCCGCCGTCCTTGCCGCCGGGATTGAAGCCGTCCGCCATGTTCGCCCTCACCTCGATGCCCTGCATCTTCGGCAGGCATCGCTGGGCGTGCGCCTGCCCCGTGAAAAGGGCAAGCGACGCGATGATTATTGCGATGTACTTTCTCATGGTCAGCGTACTTGAAGTTCGTTGATGGTACCCGCGCGTACCAAATCCTCGTTCTCAATCACGAAGGACTGGTGACGGCCGCCGTTCTTCTCGTTCAGCTCCACCACGAGGCACTTGTCGTCGGGGATGGTGAACTTCGCCATCGTGAAGACCGTGCGCTCACTTTTTTTGCCCGGCACGAGAGTGGCGTAGTTCTGCGCACGGAGCGGCAGAATGATCTGCTCCTGCACGGCGGTACGTTTCGCCACCTTCTTGTCCACGATTTTCCAAGTGATGTAGTCCACATCGAAAGGCACGTTGCTCTGGTTCCTGATTTCCGTGTGGAAATACAGAAGCCCGTTGTGCGTGTATATGCCTTTCAGAAGGTACTGGATGCCGAAACGCTTGCAGCCGATATGCTTCACCTCACGTTTGTTCTGCTTGTGGATGGACTTCATGATAAGGCGCACCAGCATCGGGCTTTCGCTGCCCAGCTCTTTCAGATAGATTTCCTGCGCGTTGTTCGGGCGGTTCACCGTGCTGCCGTCATGGATGAAGTCGCACATCTCCACGTTGAGCAACAGCGGTTCGGCGGCGTACTTCACGTTGAAGGTGTAGAAACTGCCGTCCTCCGTGATGACGGACATATTCGTTTCGTTGGGAAAATTTCTCACGGTAGCCTTCACGCGGATGACGTTCTCCGCTCCGTCGGCTTTCCCGGCAATCAGGTCGGGCGAGCCTAAATCGACATAGCGCACCTCCGCCGGAAAAATGACGTGGACGGTCTTGTCGTAGGTCACTTCCAGACCGTGCGGCGGTATCATGCGGTCGAAGGTCAGCTTGCGCGACAGACCGTGATACAGGTCGCCGTCCGCCTCCTTCTGCGGATAGACCTCCTTCGTCAAGGTCGGCTGTTCACTTCCTTTGGTCGTTTCAACGGTTACATTCTCCTGCGCGTTGGCAGTTGCGATGCCCATAGCGAGGGCAAACATGATGATTACTTTTCTCATTACTTTTGGATTTTAGTGGTAAATGTTTTTTTGATTGATTGTTGTTTTCAGTCCTTTTCCTGATAGAGCATGACCCTGTACCCGGCTTTCAGATGCACCTTGACGGTTCGCATCTTCTTGGCGATGTACTGGCTCGTGCCTTGTATCAGTCCCTTGCCCAAGTCGGAGGCGAGTTGCGCCCCGGCGTTGGTGGAGATGTTGATGCTGCTCCCTAACGAGCCGCCCATGTTGGCGGCAACTTCCCGGACGGCGTTCATCTCCATCGAGTTCGGGATGAAGATGCCGGGCTGTCCGTCCGTGTCATAGACCGCAAGCTCCACGGGGATAATCGTGCCGTCGTATTCCAGCGAGGTAATCTCGATGTCGAGCCGCTCACCCTGTATCTTGCCCGTGCCGACCACCACCGCACCCCGGGGTATTGTCCTGCCTGCCACCGCCATAGGCTCCAGCAGGCGCAGCCTTACCGTCTGCCCGTCCGTCACGCTCTGCGCCCCATGCACGCACGCCGGTATGGTGTTCCTGTCCAATACCTCCGCCGTGCCGACAGCCGTGTTGAAACCCCGGTTGCGTTCCTGCGATAAGGCGGCGACAAACTCCGCGTTACTCATAGGCTGTGAGAGTGAAGAAACTACTTGATGCTCCACCTGTCTGATAGGCATTGCCTTGTTCTTCTTCCCTTTCTGCACGGTAGTTGGCTCTGCCCTCTGTTCCGCCGATGGCTGTCCTCCGTTCTGACCGCCCATGTACTTTGCCGCCAGCTCGTAGGACTTCTCCATAAGAGCCACCTGCTCGTCCATAGAGGAAGCCTTGCCCCTCTCGCTTTCCAGTTCCGACTCCAGCGATGCGATGCGCTCCAACAATTCGTCCATCTCCGCATTGTCGTTTTTCGGCTGGTCGTAGAAGTTTCCGAGCGTGGCGTTCAGGTCACGGTAGGCGGCTGCGGAGGACTGGATGGTCTGCGGCGTGGCTGGCTTTGCCCTTTCTTCCTTGCCGCCCGGATTGGCGAGGTCGAAGTCCACTCCGTTCTCCGTTCCCGCTATCTCGCGGTCGAACATGTCGCCCAGCTGCCCGATGGCACGGTTGCGGCTCTCCAGACGCTCTTCCATCTCCCCATGCTCGTAGGCTTTCAACTTGTCGCCGATAATCTGCCGGTTCGCCTTGTCCGCGTCGGGCATCTCGGTGTTGTATCCGTCTGTTCCCGGCTGTTGCTCCTTGCCGGAGGACGGGGCGAATATCAGCCACATCGCCCCGATGAACACCAGCACCATAGCGGGCAGCACTATCATCTTCTGCTGTTTCAGCCGTTGCGCCTCGGTCAGCGGTTCGCGCTCCTTTTTCGGCTTTCCCGTGTCGGGAGCGGCTTTGTTTTCTTTCGTCGGTTCATTCTTCTTCTGTTCCATATTGATTGTAATAATGTTTATAATGGGCGTTGTCATTTGGTTTTACGGACAGTTCCAACAGTCTGGCATGGTCTATGCCCAACTTCATCCCGTTTTCCCTGCCGATGTCATAGATGGCTCTGCCGAAGGTGTAGAGGGCAAGCACCGCGAAGGCGGCAAGCATCCCCAGCACGATGCGGCGGCGTGTTTCCGGCGGCAAGCCGTCAAGATAGCCTTTGAGCCTTGCCACGATTTGTTTCCGTTTGTCGTGGAGTTTCCAGTACACGCCCCACATTGATTTTCTGATACTTTTTTCTTTCATAATCCGTTACCGTTTGATTGTCTGTAAATCCTTGTTCTCGATGATGGTGAACCCCTCAATGGTGAATCCGTTGGGGTTGTCGTCCGACCGCGAGGCGTTCAGCAGGCGGCAGGTGGTCACGAGGCTGCGCTCGGTGACGTTGCTCTGCCGGATGATTTTCTGTGTGGCGTAGGTCACGGCACGGTAGGGATAGGCGTTGAAGTCGCACACCACGCTGTCCACCTTCAGCACTTGGTTGATGTTCCCGGC
>OCHB01001760.1_pt1 | contig 11813 bp, 7 predicted proteins | sample 1538731 | NCBI WGS metagenome assembly OCHB01 (sample SAMN04571721, study PRJEB22368) | human gut metagenome | biome: human gut; material: stool | host: Homo sapiens | place: Luxembourg | collected 2012-09-20 | reverse complement strand
AGGCTGTTTGATACCACTTTTATTATGCGTAAGTTTGTGTATTACAATCAGATATGACGGTCTTGAAACACCATTTTTACTCTCCGCACTAAATGCAAGGAGGATAGATAAATGACTGATAATTAAAACGATGTAGAAAAATTTGCACAGATAAAAAAAGCGACCTATCTTTGTTGCATCAGACGTACGTCTTTTGAAACATCATTCCCCAAAGTTAAATGTGCATCTTAATCAACCTTCTTGGTTCATAAATTGATCTCCACTTCTTCTCAAAAATTGTCCAATAATCTAATTATGTGCGTGTTGTACAAAAGTCTTTATTTAGTGGCTTTTATTATTCAAAAGACCTAATCAATCCGTAATTTATATACCTTTGAAGATCTTGGTCATGAATAACAATTAATTATTTAACACAACGAACTGCCAGCCCGGATGCCAAATAATCAAGGCCTATTCCTGCTGAACCATTTGAAAAGACCAAGCGTTTACCATCGTTTTTATTATATGTCGAACTCCAATACTGTCCTCCTGTACCCCCATCACTAGTAGGATCACCAGTCGAACTACCTCCACCCCAACCAATTCCTCCAGAAGCTAATAGAAAAATACCAATACTTTTATTCATAAACCACATGCCACCATTTGTCAACACCTTATCTGTACATCGGGATAATGAAATGTAGTCATTTTCAGATGGAGTACGCCACCCTGTACCATAGTACGCAGTATTCAATTTAGAACATGGATCTGTGTTATTGGTTGTTTTGTTCCCTGTATAAGTGCTATAAAATGTATAATAATAACCTCTATCTGTTGAAGAAGTCCATACGTAATTCGTATTTCCGGTACTCTTCAAATTTCCTGTGGCCCATCTTAACTTCGCCAAATAATTTTTATCACTTGCCGTACATCCGTTTTGTGTTAGGTTAATGTCGCTTGCCGCCAATTGTACCCCTAACTCAAACTTCAGTGTAATGGTATAACTCTTCCCCGGCAGCAACTGCACATTCTGGCTTGAGGTGATATTCCGGTTATTCGCATTGAAGTAATTACTAAGTTTCAGCGTACCGATATGCACCGTGATTGCCCGGGAACCCGAAAAAGGGACTAACCGTACAGTGGCAGTAGAATTATTGGCTATATTGAATGTAGGTGTATTTCCGGCATTGGCACTTACATTATTTGTAGAAGGACCTATCGTCCAGGCGGACGTATTGCCGCCTTGAGAAACGTATACGCCCGTACAGTTGGTAAATGTGTTGCTTACAAACTGCGACAAGGATAGTTTAACCGTCAGCTTGCAGAGTTTTTGCGTGAAACTAACCGACAGGTTGTGGCTGATTGTGCTCACATTCGCTATGTCCCCCGAGTCATAGACCATAAAGTCACTGTTCATATTCGGGATAGTGACGGAAGTACTGTTATAAGTATAGGATGAAGGGATCGTTCCCATCGCTGCCGTACTATTGAACGAGTATCCGATCACACGGACGGTTCCCGTTCTGGTGAGCAGATTTCCTAGCCTGAGTGTGGGAGCGGAAGCCCCGTTCGTCGTAAAATCCGCAGCCGACTGGAACACGTAATTGCTGCCTACTTTACGGAAAGCGATCAACCGGAAATAAATGCCGTTGCCCAATGTAGCGGCACGGGTAGTGACTTGTGGCTCTTCGCGGAGCGTCATCCGTACCGCTGAAGGCCCCTCGTAAGGCACGGCAGCCGGTATGGCCCTGCTGGCGGGTGGCTCTTTCACCGGCACCCATTCGTCCACAAGCGTTCTTCCCCCGGTTGTGTCGGGAGTATCAACATGGCTTTCCATATAGCTGCCATCCTCAACCCGGCTGACTGTAACAGGAATCATATCCTCTCCGTCCGGTTCCGGGCTGTCGGGGTTCACAACATTGTCGCCACACGATGTTATCATTAAAAAAGCCGCGCACAGACAGCATGTGCTTAACGCACGAAAGCCTACATACAGAAGTTTTGTCTTCGTATTCATAACTCAAATGTTTAAAAATGAATAAAATAGATCATACTCAGCAAGGCCTTCCCATTAAGAATGGGCAGGCCGGCTATGGCAGGCTGTGAATACAGCTTTTATTTTGCGGTAAGTTTGTGTAAATTAGACAGATAGAACGACTCTTGTGTTTCAAAAAACGTTCCTTTTTTGAAACACTGTTTTGGCTCTGTGCACTGAAGGCAAGGAGGATAGATAAATGATTGATAATCAAAACAATGTAGAAATATTTGCACAGATAAAAAAAGCGTCTTATCTTTGTTGCATCAGACGAACGTCTTTTGAAACATGGTCTTTGCTCTCCCATACAATAATTCTTCTTCAACGATTCTTATTATTAATTCAAGACCAACCGTTACCGTTTCTTAATTCTCCCCTCCAAACTCCTAAAACTCTACACTTTCTACGGCTATCTTCACGTAAATCATTATCTTTGCGCCCGTGTATCATGATAATATGTAACTAACTATAGTCTGAATGAAACAGTACAAAACCGTAAACAACCTCGTGGGTTGGATCACTTTCCTGATCGCCGCAACCGTCTATTGCATGACGATAGAGCCCACAGCCAGTTTCTGGGACTGCCCGGAATTCATCACCACCGCCTATAAACTGGAAGTAGGCCATCCCCCCGGAGCACCCTTCTTTATGCTCACCGCCAACCTTTTCACACAATTCGTCAGCGATCCGGCACTGGTAGCCAAAATGGTGAACTACATGAGTGCGCTGATGAGCGGTGCCTGCATCCTGTTCCTTTTCTGGAGCATCACGCACCTGGTTCGTAAACTCGTCATCACAGACGAAACGAACATCACCCGCGGACAACTGATCACCGTCATGGGATCGGGACTGGTAGGCGCATTGGCCTATACATTCAGCGATACATTCTGGTTTTCGGCCGTAGAAGGCGAAGTATACGCCTACTCTTCCATGTTTACGGCCATCGTTTTCTGGCTGATATTGAAATGGGAAGACGTAGCCGACCAGCCGCATAGCGACCGCTGGATCATCCTGATCGCCTATCTGACCGGACTCAGCATCGGTGTGCACCTGCTCAACCTGCTCTGTCTGCCGGCCATCGTACTGGTATACTACTACAAGAAAGTGCCGGGCGCCAACGCCAAAGGATCTCTGCTGGCACTGGCCGGCTCCATGGTATTGGTGGCAGCCGTACTTTATGGTATTGTTCCCGGTGTCGTAAAAGTAGGCGGCTGGTTCGAACTGCTGTTCGTCAACTCACTGGGCATGCCGTTCAACACCGGTGTCATCGTTTATGTAGCCCTGCTGGCAGCCGCCATCATCTGGGGTATATACGAAAGCTACAACGAGAAGAGCCGCACCCGCATGAACCTCTCTTTTCTGCTGACCATCGCCATGCTCGGTATCCCCTTCTACGGGCACGGAGCAAGTGCTGTCATCATCGGTATCCTGGTGCTGGGAGTACTGGCGGCCTACCTCTTCGCGTCAAAGCTGAACGAAAAGATACGCATGTCGGCCCGTACCATGAACACCGCCCTGCTCTGTACGATGATGATCATGGTGGGATACTCCTCGTATGCCCTGATCGTGATCCGCTCGGTAGCCAATACACCGATGGATCAGAACTCCCCGGAAGACATCTTCACGCTGGGTGAGTATCTGGGACGCGAACAGTACGGAACCCGTCCGCTGTTCTACGGACCGGCCTACTCCTCGAAAGTGGCCCTCGATGTGGAAGACGGCTATTGCGTACCCCGCCAGAAAAGTACAGACACCAAATACGTCCGTAAAGAGAAAACCTCACCCGACGAAAAAGACTCTTACGTTGAACTGCCGGGACGTGTGGAATATGAATACGCGCAAAACATGCTCTTCCCCCGCATGTACAGCTCGGCACACACCGCCTACTATAAGTCCTGGCAAGATATCACCGGCTACGACGTGCCCTACGATCAATGCGGAGAGATGCTGATGGTGAACATGCCAACCCAGTGGGACAACATCAAGTTCTTCTTCTCCTACCAGCTCAACTTCATGTACTGGCGCTACTTCATGTGGAACTTTGCCGGACGGCAGAACGACATCCAAAGCAGCGGCGAAATAGAACACGGCAACTGGATCACCGGCATACCGTTCATCGACAACCTTCTGTATGGCGACCAGAACATGCTCCCGCAAGAACTGAAAGACAACAAGGGACACAACGTTTTCTATTGTCTCCCCCTCATACTGGGAATCATCGGACTCTTCTGGCAGGCATGGCGCGGTCAGAAAGGCATCCAGCAGTTCTGGGTGGTATTCTTCCTGTTCTTCATGACCGGTATCGCCATTGTGCTTTACCTCAACCAGACACCCGGACAGCCGCGCGAACGTGACTATGCCTACGCCGGTTCCTTCTATGCCTTTGCCATCTGGATCGGCATGGGTGTGGCGGGCATCGTACACCTGCTGCGCAACTACATGAAGGAAGTCCCCGCAGCAGCCCTCACGTCGGCAGTCTGCCTGCTCGTACCCATACAGATGGCGAGCCAGACCTGGGACGACCACGACCGCAGCGGACGCTACGTGGCACGCGACTTCGGACAGAACTACCTGATGTCACTTCAGGAAAGCGGCAACCCGATCATCTATACCAACGGTGATAACGATACCTTCCCGTTGTGGTACAACCAAGAAACCGAAGGCTTCCGCACCGACGCACGTACCTGTAACCTGAGCTACCTCCAGACCGACTGGTACATCGACCAGATGAAACGTCCGGCCTACGACTCTCCGGCACTGCCCATCACTTGGGACAGAACGGAATACATGGAAGGTCAAAACGAATACGTCCCCATCCGTCCGGACTTCAAGAAGCAGATCGACAAAGCCTACAAAGCCGCCGAAGAAGAGGTGCTGAACGGCAAGAATCCGGAAGCACTGAACAATATCCGTGCCCAGTTCGGCGATAATCCTTACGAGCTGAAGAACATCCTGAAATATTGGGTACGCACCAAAGACGGACAAGCAGTGATACCGACCGACAGCATCGTTGTCAAAATCGACAAAGAAGCCGTTCGCCGTTCGGGTATGATGATTCCGGAGGCATTGGGTGACTCCATCCCCGACTACATGCACATATCGCTCAAAGACGAAAAGGGTAACCCGAAACGGGCTCTCTACAAGAGCGAGTTGATGATGCTCGAAATGCTGGCCAATGCCAACTGGGAACGCCCCATTTACATGGCCATCACCGTCGGTACGGACAATCAGCTGAACATGCGCGAGCATTTCATTCAGGAGGGTCTGACATACCGCTTCACACCGTTCGATACGGAAGCTCTCGGAGCCACCATCGACAGTGAAAAGATGTATGACAACCTGATGAACAAGTTCAAGTTCGGAGGCATCGACAAACCCGGCATCTACATCGACGAGAATACGATGCGCATGTGCTACACCCATCGCCGCATCTTTGCCCAACTGATCACCCAGCTGATGAAAGAAGGCAAAAAGGACAAAGCGCTGGCAGCACTGGAATACGCCGAAAAGATGATTCCGGCTTTCAACGTGCCCTACGATGTACAGAACGGAGCACTCGAAATGGCAGAAGCTTACTACCAGTTGGGAAACAATACGAAAGCCGACCAGATTATCGATGAACTGGCAAACAAGTCTGTAGAATACCTCACCTGGTACCTCAGCCTGGACGACAATCATCTGCTCATGTCGCAGCGTGAATTTATCATGCACCTCAGCGCACTGGATATGGAAGTCAAAATGATGGAGAAATATAAGTCGAAACTCGCCGGTAACTATACCCCGAAGGTGAACGAACTATATAACATATACGTGGGACGCATGAAAGCCCACCAGTAATCTGTAACCGAAGGAGATGTTTATAGAGCAACCGCCTTGGTTTTTCCGCGCAATCTATCCCGACGCCATCTTCCGGATGGACCCTGACGAAAAGGCTGTTTACCTGACCTTTGACGACGGTCCCATCCCGGAAGTGACGCCTTGGGTACTGGAACTGCTGGACAAACACAACATCAAGGCAACCTTTTTCATGGTAGGCGACAACATCCGTAAGCACCCGGATGTGTTCCGTATGGTAGTAGAGCGCGGACACCGCATCGGCAACCATACGTTCAACCATATCCGCGGATTCGAGTATCTGTCGTCAAACTATCTGGCCAACACGGACAAGGCCAACGAGATGATGAAAACGGATCTGTTCCGTCCACCCCACGGACATATGCGCTGGATGCAATATATGACGTTGAAGCGTCACTATAAAATCATCATGTGGGATCTTGTCACACGAGACTACAGTAAGAAGCTGCGTCCGCCCCAAGTGCTGGCCAATGTGATGAGATATGCCCGCAACGGGTCTATCATAACCTTCCATGATTCGCTGAAGTCCTGGAACAACGGAAACCTGCAATATGCGCTTCCCCGTGCCATCGACTTCCTGAAAGAAGAAGGATACGAGTTTAGGTTACTATAATGGAAACGAAGATAAACAGTAAAGCCCTGAAAGCCGAAGCCTTGCGCCTCGGCTTTTCTGCTTGCGGCATAGCCCCGGCCGAGCCAATCGATCAAGCCCATCAGAATGCTTTGAAAATGTGGCTGGATGCGGACCGGCAAGCCGGAATGACTTATATGGCGAATCATTTCGACAAACGCTGCGACCCGGCTTTGCTGGTCGAAGGCACTCGTTGCGTGGTTTCCGTAGCACTGAACTATTACCCCGCCACCCATATACCTGACGAGGAATATCAATTCGCATGGTACGCTTACGGGAAGGACTATCACGATCTCATGCGTGAAAAACTGGCTGCCCTGTTCCGCTTTATACAAGAATCAGACGTACCGGAGCTGAACGGACGCATGTTCTGTGACACCGCGCCCGTACCGGAACGTTATTGGGCCTGGCGTGCCGGCCTCGGGTGGATCGGAAAGAACACCCAGCTGATCATTCCCCATGCCGGTTCCACTTTCTTCTTAGGCGAGCTTTTTCTGAATGCGGAAGCCGATACATACGACCGGCCTCAACCCAATCGCTGCGGCCGATGTAACCGTTGCCTGCAAGCATGCCCTACAAAAGCTTTAGAGACGCCATACAGCCTGAATGCACACCGTTGCCTTTCATACCTCACCATCGAGAATAAAAGCGAAATTCCGGACTCTATCGCTCCCTTTATGGGAAACCGTGTGTATGGGTGTGACGAATGTCAGAAAGCTTGTCCCTGGAACCGGTTTGCCACTCCCTGCCGGACACCGGAACTGCAACCCTCACCGGAGTTCATGAACATGAAGAAAGAAGACTGGAAGCAACTGAGCGAAGAGAAATACAGAGCCCTCTTCAAAGGCAGTGCCGTGAAGAGGGCCAAATATAGCGGGCTGATAAGGAATATAAGACAAATGGAAGACTAAGAAACGGGCTATAAGCAGCTTCCGGCAGCACTCTTATTTCACTGTAACCGTCAGCGGATTACGAACCTTCTGTGCAAAATCGGCCATATACGCATTCCAGGCAGCGCTATCTTTTATGTCGGCTTTGCTCCAGGCGGCCCCCCAGTAGTAAGTAAAGTCCGCTCCCGGTTCGTACTCACTGATTGCCAGCACATGCCCGTCGGCACCTCCACGCAGTTCCTTCTTTTCTTTCTCCGGGAAGAGAACTGCTTTTGCCTCCTTCACCAAAGTAGGAAACGCAGCACCGACAAAGATCTTACCATTGTCACCACCGGCATTATCCGTCGGATCCACATAAGTCATGTATCCGTTTGCCGCATCTGCAACAATGGCTCCATCGGGTTCGTGCAATACAATACCGACGGCTAAAGGCATCGTCTCCTTCAGGTTCGTATAAGAGACAACTGTTTTATTGCAATATGAACCTGCATCCAATGTAATGATCCGTGTCTCGATAATAGTAGAATCTCCTTTTACGACCAATGGATTGTATACCAGTTTCACAGTAAAACGCAACGGACCGTTATCCAGTATCTCCTGGGTAGCGTAACAATACGGATAAATGATTGTATCCCCTGCCATCAATGCAGTCGTACCTCCCCCCAACGTAGGACCGACCTTATAACAATCCAGCCCGTTGCCATGGTCCACATGATAAGAGACAGAGCGGTAAAGTTCCTGCGCGGCTTTGGGGTCCGTCTTTCCGAGTTCGGCTATTTTAGCTTTCATATCCGAATTCAGTTCGCCTTCATAACGGGCTTCCACCACCGGCTCAGTAGTATTATACTTCGTCCAAATATCATATCCGAAAGCACGCTCTCCGGTTTCCTGCAAAGCAGGCCCATAAGCACGAAAAGCCGTCAGATCGTTCTCCCAGGCCACGTCATCCACCCGTTCGGGATAATATCTTCCACAAGCCTTCACCGGGCACTCTTGAGGAATACCCGCTTTTATCGTATAAACGGCTGAGCCATTCGCTTGCACAGTGACCGGAAATATCACTTTCTCGTCAGAAGTTATTTGATAGGGCACTTGCTGTCCTTCGGCATCTACCACTACTATCTGTGCCGTATCGGGTAAATGCAATTTAGAGGAAACCTCACCCATGGAAACTTCTACCATCTCGCCGCTTCGTTCCAGTGAGGTGGCATTGGACACCGTGACAGATACTGTTCTGCCCGCTTCGTTACAAGCCAGGCACAACAAAACGGCTGCGACAAAAAGAAAAACTTTCTTCATTGATTCAATTGTATTGATCAGATTCATTAAGGTTGTTTACCGATATAAGCCAAAATACCGCCATCTACATAAAGTACATGACCGTTCACAAAATTCGAAGCATCCGAAGCCAAAAAGACAGCCGGCCCCATCAGATCCTCCGGTGTTCCCCACCGGGCAGCGGGAGTCTTGGATATTATGAATGAATCAAACGGATGGCGCGAACCGTCCGGCTGCACTTCACGCAAAGGTGCTGTCTGAGGTGTAGCGATATACCCCGGGCCTATGCCATTACACTGAATGTTGAATTCTCCATATTCGGATGCAATGTTGCGTGTGAGCATCTTCAACCCACCCTTGGCAGCAGCGTAGGCAGATACAGTCTCACGTCCCAGTTCACTCATCATCGAACAGATATTGATGATTTTTCCATGCCCTTTCTTAATCATCGAAGGGATAACAGCCTTCGACACGATAAACGGAGCATTCAGATCTACGTCGATCACCTGACGGAATTGCTCTGCCGTCATCTCACACATCGGTATACGCTTGATGATACCCGCATTATTCACCAAAATGTCAACCACTCCCACTTCTTTCTCGATCTGTGCAACCAAAGCATTCACCTGCTCTTCGCTGGTGACGTCACACACATATCCCCTGGCCTCGATTCCCAATTCTTTGTATGCGGCCAAGCCTTTATCAACCAGCTCCCGGCTGATGTCATTAAATACGATCTTCGCTCCTGCCTCTGAGAAAGCAGTAGCCAAGGCAAAGCCAATGCCGTAAGATGCACCTGTGACCCATGCCACTTTGCCCTCTAATGAAAAGTTTACCATACTTATAATGTTTTTAAAAACTTATCTCACTTTCATTTCCTAAAAGTAACTTCCACACCGGACAGTTTATTTCAAGTCCGTAATTAATGAAAAGTCCTGGTCGCCATAATCAAGATTCTCACCTCCCATACCCCAGATAAAAGTATAATTGTGAGTTGCCGCAGCCGAATGGATAGACCACTCCGGTGACAAGACTGCCTGATCGCCCTTCATCCACACATGACGGGTTTCGTCAACCTCACCCATAAAGTGGCACACAGCATGCTCTTCCGGTACTTCAAAATAGAAATAAGCCTCCATACGACGGCTATGGACATGTGCAGGCATCGTATTCCACACACTTCCCGGAGCCAGTTCGGTCATCCCCATCTGCAACTGACAGGTGGGCAACACCTGATTTACCAGCATCTTGTTGATATTACGATGATTCGAACCTTCCAACGTTCCCATTTCAGCAACTACAGCATCGGCTTTAGTCACCTTTTTATCGGGATAATTGCGATGAGCGGCCAGTGAATTAAAATAAAATTTAGCGGGATGTGCAGCATCCGTACTCTCAAAGGTAACGTCCCGGTCACCTGCCCCCAGATAAAGTGCCTCTTTATAATCTAACTGAAATATCGCATCCCCCGCCCTCACGACACCGGGCCCCCCGACATTGTAAATACCCATTTCACGACGGGTCAGAAAATAAGGAGCTTTCAAAGGATCGATAGCTTCCAATTTCAACACTTCCTTTACCGGCATGGCCCCACCTACCACCATACGGTCGTACATGGAATATACCATGTTTACTTCATCGGCTGAAAAAACCTTTTCTATCAGAAAATCTCTTCTAATTCTCTTGGTGTCGTAGCTTCTTGCATCTTCCGGATGGGCAGCATAGCGAATCTCATAGTTTGTTTTCATATTTCTTATTTATAAGTTTACATTAGGTGTCGCTCAGATAAACTCCGTTTACGCACACGACGCAAAAATAAGAAAAGAAAACGGGATTTTGGAATAAATCATACTCCAATTATCATGAATAAATCAATAACATCAATCTTTCGGATAATTGGGACTATAAAGTAAGGTTTGATCTCTTACCGCCAGCTTTCCATCTTTTACAAACTCTGTTCCTCTCTCTTGCAAGTGGTCAACCATCGCTTTACGCATTTCAACCAGCCTATCTGCATAACGACTATTTCCCGAAAGGTTCTTCTGTTCACCGGGATCTGAACTTAAATCGAACAGTTGCTCTTCACCCGTATGAATAAACCAGATATACTTCATTTTACCATCAGTCAACGCACACCAATAGTTATCGGCACTGTAGCAGGTGGCATGTTCCAGATCGATATATTTTCGCCAGCCGTTTTTATTTCCTGAGGCCAGGGCTACCAAAGATTTTCCATCCATATCATCCGGTACCGTCCCTCCCGCAAGTTCAATGAAGGTAGGTAAAAAGTCGCGTAGCTCTACTGGCTGTTCAATCCGCTTTCCTCTGATAGCCTGTGTAGTCATGGCAGAAGGCCATTTTATGATATAAGGAATCTTGGCCGACCCTTCGTAGGCATAGGTTTTCCGCCAATGATAATGATCTCCCAACATATCACCGTGATCGGCCGTATAGCAAATGATTGCATTTTCGTACATTCCTTTCTCTTTTAGAATCTGAATGATCTGTCCAATCTGGTCATCAATAAATGTCACATTTGCATAATAATGGCGTCGTGAATTGACAGCATACTCTTCGCCTAGATTTGCAAAAGCCGCATCCTTTGAAACCCGTTCCGGATCTTTGCGTTCAGCATATTTCCCACACCAATCTCCAACGAACGGTACAGGAATATCTACCTTCTCATACATATCCAAATATCGTTTCGGAGGATCGTACGGACTATGAGGACGAGCAAAAGAGACCTTGAGGAACAAAGGTTGATCGCTATCATAATTGCGTATCAATTCACAAGCTGTCTGACCTGTCCAGGCCGTAGGATGCAGCCTCTCTTCAAGTTTATAAGTCCCGGCATTATGATTATTCCAGCCGATTCCTGTTAAATCGGGAGCTTGCAACTGAAACCATTCCCGATAGTCACTGATAAAATCACGGGTTTCACTGCGTCCGCTCTCGTCGACCAACGTAGCATGAAAACCATGCAAAGCTTTCTGTGGAAACCAGTGCATCTTTCCTATCCCGAAAGTGTAGTAACCCAAGTCACGCAACATCTGAGGCATTTCATATTTATATTTGGAAGCCACCTTCCCATATCCCAGCATCCCATGGTGCCATGGAGACATCCCCGTGAGCAAACCGGCACGTG
>OCHB01001754.1_pt1 | contig 11874 bp, 10 predicted proteins | sample 1538731 | NCBI WGS metagenome assembly OCHB01 (sample SAMN04571721, study PRJEB22368) | human gut metagenome | biome: human gut; material: stool | host: Homo sapiens | place: Luxembourg | collected 2012-09-20 | reverse complement strand
ATGTATTATAATAAAAATATAATAATTTGTACAAATATTTGTTTATGTGTACAAAAATTTTCCCCACAAGTATTAAATTGTATGCTATAATAAAAATATAGATAGATTTGTCTATCTAAAAAAGGAGGAATGACCATGGAATATTACGCACACACCCGTGAGGATGGTGAAAGGCAAACTGTAAAAGCCCACCTTATAGGCGTAAGCAAATTGGCGGAGGACTTTTCAGTAGATCTTTTGAAACCCCTTGCGAAAAAAGCGAGCCTCTATCACGATATAGGTAAGTATGCTATTAACTTTCAGAAACGGCTTGATGATGACAAAGTAAAATTCAGCCACGCTGCCTGCGGAGCGATAGAGTATAAAAATCTTGCAGATAAAAACGATTGTTTCGCACCCCTTATGGAGTATTGCATCGCAGGACACCACACAGGACTTATGGACGGCGGCACACGCGCAGACAATTCCGACAGCCCGACTCTCAGCGGCACTTTAAAAAGAGAAAATGAATACACGGGCGATAATGACTACAGTGCATACACCACTGAGATAGACTTTGCCACACTGACTCAGGAAGAAAGAACGCCGCTGCGTAATGAACTGCTTTCTACAAAAGACCCCACCGAGCTTATCGAGCGTTACGCCTTTTTCACCAAGTACGTGTTCTCTTGCCTGACAGACGCAGATTTTCTCGATACCGAAATATTTTGCAATAAAAATGTTGAACGTGGCATGAGCGGTGATTTTGAAAAGGCACTTGATAAACTGAACAGAGAATTAAGTGATATGCCGTCAGATAACCCGTTAAGGCAAGCAAGAAGCCGTATCCAGCAACAAGCTTTTGATAATTCGGTCAATAAAAGTCATATTTCAATTCTTGATATGCCAACAGGTAGCGGAAAAACCTTATGTAGTTTGAAACTAGCCTTAGAGAGCGGAAAGAAGAGAATCATATACGTCATACCTTACACAAGTATAATAGAACAGACCGCTAATAAGTTTGAAAAAATGTTCGGCGACGTTCTCCCTGTCCTACAGCATCATTCAAACTATTCCTATGACGGCAACACAGAGGAAGAAAAGAAAACCGTAGAGAAGCTCAAAAGGACCTGCGAAAATTGGGACGCACCACTTATAATCACCACAAGCGTGCAATTTTTTCAATCCATATACCATTATAAAGGTTCAGCACTGCGAAAGCTCCACAATCTCCGTGACAGCGTGATAGTTTTTGATGAAATACACCTTATTCCAACGGAACTTCTTCGTCCCTGCCTTAAAGCTGTGGGCTATATAACAAAGTATCTTAACAGCGAAGCCCTTTTTCTCTCCGCCACAATGCCCGATTATTCTAAGCTTTTTGATAAGTTCCTGCCTGATGTGAACTATAATAAGCTTGTTACCGACCGAACCAATTTTAAGTATTTCAAGAAATGCGAATATAAAGACATGGGCAAAACCACTCTTGAAACCATTGCAGAAAATGCCTCTCGGTGTAAAAATGCTCTGATCGTTGTGAATACCAAGAAAACAGCGGCAGAGCTTTACAATCTTGTTCAAGGTGAAAAATATCACCTTTCCGCCAATATGACCCCAGCCCACAGAAGCCGTGTCATAGAAGTAGTAAGAAATAAGCTTGAAAATGGCGAGCATATCACAGTAGTTTCAACTTCACTTGTAGAAGCAGGCGTTGACCTTGACTTTAACACAGTTTTCCGCCAGCTTTCAGGATTAGACAGTATTTTGCAGGCAGGGGGCAGATGTAATCGTGAGGGTAAAGATGACAAGGGCTATGTGTACGTTTTTGACATTGACGAAACATACCGCAAGGGAAGCGACCTTGCCATGAGAATTAACAAGACTAAAGGTTTGCTGGAAAAGTACCAAGACATAACTTCCTATGATTGTATTAAAGAATATTACGACGGCATTTTCGACTTCAACCAAAGTCGTATAGCTGAAAACTCTATTGCGAAATATAACGAACAAAGCAACTCATTCGACCGCCAAGGCTTAATGTCACCATACAGCATACCATTCCGAAGCTATGCAATGCAGTTTGAATACATCTCCGCAGACACTATCTCTATCGTTATCGACGATCCTAACGACCAGACTTGCCATGAACTTGTTGAAACCTTGCGTAATGGTGATATGTCAGTAAGAAGAGCATTGCAGAAATATTCAGTGTCCGTCTATATGAACGTTTTCAAGGATCTCTATTCTCAGGGTGTTCTCAACGATCACGGCACAGGCATATTCATTCTCGAAAATCAGAGCTATTATAATAATGAAACAGGTTTGAACACCCAAGCCGCAATGCAGGATTATTTCATCTAAAACAAATGGCAGGCTGCCACCAAGACAGTCTGCCACTTGCTGCATTCCATATCGTACCGAATACGAATATTTTTCAACTCACATATGCGTAAAGCATAGACAAATATATTATACAAACATTATTTTAAAAAGTCAACTTTTTTATACCACAAACCATTGAACGTGGAATTGTGAAATATGCCTAAAATCCGACACTTTTTTTATACATGAAAACTATTGACATTTTATTCATAATGGAGTATCATATATGTAGAGCAAAAACAATGTACCAAATACTAATATAAGCATAAAAGGAGTGATGTAAAAATGAGCTATGGTTTTAAGATCATCGTGACAGGTGACTACGCTTGCTTTGCAAGACCTGAAATGAAAGTTGAGAGGGTAAGTTACGACGTACCCACACCAAGCGCACTGGAGGGACTTATCAAATCAGTATATTGGAAGCCTGCCGTGCGCTATCAGATAAACAAAATAGTGGTGTTCAACCCTATCGAGTTTACCAATATCCGACGAAACGAGGTCAAAGATAAGCTGCTGTTATCATCAGTGAAACAGCAAATGAAAGGCGGAGGCTCGGCGGAGATGTACACCTCGGAGATACGAAGTCAGCGTGCGGCAATGGTGTTGAAAAATGTGAAATACGGTATCGAGTTCACGTTTGAGCGCACCTATCTTAAATCAGACCACCCAGACGAATCTGATGAGAAGCATTATAACATAATGCTCAGACGTCTCAGAAACGGCCAGCATTTCAGACAGCCATGCCTTGGCTGTCGTGAATTTGCAATAAAGAGTATTGAACTTGTTGACGACTTTGACCTTACGCAGATAGCACCGCAAAATATGGGTGATAAAGACCTTGGCTTTATGCTTTACGGCATGAAGTTTGAGGACGGAGGCAAGCCTGTCAATAATGATTGGAATGACCCTAAGTTTTCTGACAAGGCCGACGCAGTTTTCTACCGTCCGCATATGATAGACGGTGTTATCGATGTTGCAAAATACAGGGAGGAGATTAAATGCTGATAAAAGCCTTGTGCGATTACAGTGCTTTGCAGGAGAATAAAACTCCTGCAGGCTATTGTAAGCAAGCCATACACTTTGAAATTCTTCTTACCCCCGAGGGCAAGATAGCCGCAATAAACGATTTGAGAGTACCCCGAATTATCCCTCTGAAAAATAAAAAGACAAAAACAGTCTATGATCCAGTAATGGAACAGCTTCCCGTAAGAACGCAGAAACCGGGCATAGACAAAAACACGATCGAACACAGACCACTCTACATATTCGGTCTGAACTATGATAAAGGAACTTTGACCCCTACAGACGCTACCAACAAAGCGGCAAAATCACACAAATGCTTTTGCGAATGGAATGAGAAGTTCTTTGAGAATATCGACTCACCTATCTGCAAAGCCTATCTTAATTTTATCCGTACATGGGAACCTGAGCAGGAAACCCAAAACCCACACCTTCTTGCCCTAGGCAAGGAGTATTCAAGCTCCTACTATGAGTTTGGACTTGACGGATCACCTGAAACTAAGCTTCACAATGACAGCAAATTCAAAGCCGCCTATGAGGATTATCTCGCCCAGCTTAACGCCGACATCGACAGTGACGATACCGAACTATCCACCTGTTCCATTCTTGGTGAGAAGCTCCCGCAAGCCCGTATCCATGATAAAATAAAGGGTATCAAAGGCGGAATGTCCTCAGGCTGTGTTCTCGTTGGAATGAAAGAATCTGCCTTTGAATCCTATGGCAAGAAGCAGTCCTACAACAGCAATGTTTCTGAGAAAGCCATGAAAATGTATACCTCTGCGCTTAATTCTCTGCTTGCTGACAGAAGCCATTACAAGACTTTTGACGATATGACAATAGTTTATTTCGCAATGAAGAAGAACGATGCAGAAGAATGCAATATGTTTGCCGGTATGTTCAGCGGATTTGAGGACGAATTAAATAAAACCGTTGTGACCGAAGCCGACCGAAACATAAACACTGTCATGACCCAGCTTAAACAGGGCAGGACAGCCGATATGCCATATGACCCTAACGTAGAATTTTACGTTGCAGGCTTTACCCCAAACAGTTCAAGAATATCCCAGAAGTTCATCTTCCACGATAAGTTCGGCAGGATATTTGACAATGTACTCAAACATCAGCAGGATATCTCGTTTACTGAGGGTCAGCATCAAGTAAGCATTGAACGAATCAAGCGTGAGCTTATCTCACCAAAATCGTCCAAAGAAAAAGTTCCGTCACCTCTCACCGCCGCACTTTTTGAAGCAATACTCAAAGGCACAAGATACCCTGACGAACTGCTTTCCACAGTAATAACAAGGGTCAAGACCGACAGCGACGAGGAGAACAACCATTTTATAAAACTCAATGATACAAGGGCAGGCTTGATAAAGGGCTGCATAAACCGTAAACAAAATAAGGAGGAGATCAAAATGTCATTAGACCTTGAAAACAAAAATCAGGCTTATCTCTGCGGAAGACTTTTCGCAGTGCTTGAAAAGATCCAGCAGGACGCTTCAGGCGGAGGACTTAACAGAACAATTAAGGACTCATACTTTGCTTCTGCATGCTCAAAGCCGTCAACAGTTTTTCCAAAGCTGTATAAGCTTTCACAAAACCATATCAAGAAGCTTTCAAGCCCAATATTCTATAACAAACTCTGCGGAGAGATACTTGACGGACTTGACGGCAAATTCCCGTCTACACTCTCCCTAGACGATCAGGGCAGATTTATTGTAGGATATGCACAGCAGAATAAAGCGCTTTACACCAAAAAATCAGAAGAATAAAGAAAGGACGAAATATTATGGAAAACGCAATCAAGAACAGATATGAATTTGTAATGCTTTTTGACGTTGAGAACGGCAACCCAAACGGCGACCCTGACGCAGGCAATATGCCTAGAACAGACCCTGAAACAAGCCTCGGTATCGTTACAGACGTGTGCCTTAAGAGAAAGATAAGAAACTTTGTGGAGCTTACCAAAGAGGGCGAAGCAGGCTACAATATCCTTATCAAGGCAGACAAAGCCCTCAATACAAAGTTCACCGAAGCTTATAATACCCTTGGTCTTGCCACAAAGCAGAAAGGCAAGAATCCTGATGACGTTAAGCAGGCTCGTGACTATATCTGTCAGAACTACTTTGACGTAAGAACTTTCGGTGCAGTAATGAGTACAGGCGATGACCCGTGCGGCATTGTAAGAGGTCCTGTACAGCTCAACTTTGCAAGAAGTATCGACCCTGTTTTTGCTCAGGATATCACAATCACAAGACAGGCAAGAACAACAGAAGACAGACAGCAGAGCGGTGAGACCGAAATGGGCAAAAAGAGCATAATCCCATATGCTCTCTATCGTGGCGAGGGCTATGTTTCCGCAATGCTCGCTCAGAAGATAACAGGCTTTAGTGAGGACGACCTTGAGCTTCTTTGGACATCTATCATCAATATGTTCGAGCATGACAGAAGCGCCGCAAGAGGAAAGCTCTGTATGCGTAAGCTTATCGTGTTCAAGCATGACTCCGCCCTGGGCAATGCCCCTGCACATATCCTCTTTGACAAGGTGTCAGTTAAGCTCAAAGACGGCGTGACAACTCCAAGACATTATTCAGACTATGATATCTCCATAGATAAGGATATGCCTGAGGGCGTTACCCTTATTGAAAAGCTCTGATGAGCGAAGATGTAACTATCAATATCCGTGACATACAGCATTATATGTATTGTCCACGCAGGTTTGCTCTTTTAGAAGTTAATGACGACTGGGCTGAAAACGCCTTTGTCGTCAAAGCAAACCTCCTCCATGAGAACGTCCACAGCGGCGAGCGCAACTTTGAAAATAAGCGTAAGATCGTCCGAAGTGACGTGTCAGTGTATAATGACGACCCTAAGTACAATATTTTCGGGGTTGTAGATTGTATCGAGTTCGTCCGTGACAAATGCGGCGACTATATAGATATCCTGGACGGCACATTCCGTGTGGAAATTGTGGAGTATAAACCCACCAGACCCAAAGCAGGGGAGTTCAATCAGACCGACGCTATACAAGTCTATGCGCAGAAGCTTTGCGTGGATAACGTATTTCATTGCAATAGTCGATGTTTTCTGTACTATGCAGATGTGCGCAGACGATCAGAATTGCCCTTTGATACTCAGGGTGCAGAGTATGATAAAATGCTTTGCGACTATCTTGGAAAAATGCGTGAGATACTTGCAGCGGATATTATCCCAAAGCGTGTAAAAGGTCAGAAATGTTCAGGCTGTTCACTGTCGGATATGTGCTTTGCAAAAGTGAAAAAATATAGCGTGAAAAATACGATTTTCTCCATGAACGGAGGCGAAAACAATGCGTAAACTGCTCAATTCACTTTATATTCTCGAAGAAACTGCCTACCTCACACTTGACGGCGAAAACATAGTGTGCAGGGCAGAGGACAGCGAGAAGTTCCGTGTGCCTTTTACTAATATCGAGGATATCTATATTTTCAGCTATTCGGGCTGTTCACCTGCGCTTATGGGCAAGTGTGCAGAATATGGCATAGCCGTTAATTTTATTTCTCCTCAAGGTAAATTTCTCGCAAGAGTTCAGGGCAAAACAAAGGGCAACGTATATCTGCGAAAAGAGCAGTTTGAGCTTTTTTCTACCCCTCAGCTCGACCTTATCAGGAATACTGTCGCCGCAAAGCTTTCAAATACACGTTATCTTATCAGACGTTCGCTCCACGATAACCCAGATATAAACAGTGACGGAGCGCTTACAGATTGTATAAAATATCTTGAAAACGGCATAAAGACCGTCTATGAAACTGCCGATAAAGATATCATCATGGGTATAGAGGGAAGCTGTGCAAAGGCATATTTTGATATATTTGACCGACTGATACTCCACCAAAAAGAAAATTTTTACCTTGCCAACCGCACCAAACGCCCACCCCTCGACAGAGTAAACGCCATGCTCTCGTTTCTGTATACTATCGCAATTTCATCATATACATCAGCCCTTGAAAGCGTAGGACTTGATAGCTGCCTCGGCTTTTACCACGCCCTGCGTTCAGGCAGAAGCAGCCTGTCCTGCGACCTTGTTGAGGAAGTTCGCTGCGTGGTGGAGCGACTTGTGCTTACCATGATAAACTTGAAAATGATAAAGCCCGAGGACTTTGAAACTCAGGTCAGTGGCGCAGTATACCTCTCCAAAGAGGGCAAGAAAAAAGTCCTCACCGCATGGCAGGAGCGTAAGCGCACAAGCATAGTCCACCCATATCTGGGCGAAAAGATACAGCAAGGGCTACTCCCATATGTGCAAAGCTCGCTTCTCGCAAAATATATCCGTGGCGAGCTAGATGAGTACCCGAACTATTTGCTGAAATAGAGGTGATATAAATGATGACCTTAGTAAGCTATGATGTATCAACAACAGATAATAAGGGTAAAACAAGGCTGAGAAAAGTGTCGAAAGAGTGTCAAAATTATGGACAGCGAGTGCAGAACAGCGTGTTTGAAATAGACGTAGACTATGGCACTTTTCTGAAAGTGAAAGATAAACTTCTGAAAATAATAGACCCAAAGCATGATAGTCTGCGGATATATTACTTAGGCAACAATTGGAAGCATAGAATAGAACACTACGGCACCAAAGAGACCTATGACCCCGAAGGTGTCCTAATATTTTGACCAGCGTACCCCAAGTGATCCACAAATCCCTAGTAAGTTCGCATGAAAATGCCATGCTATTTGTGAACGCACAGTGAACAAAATCAAACCGATACCCATTAAATAAAAAAATAAGTCCGCATCACGTTGAGCAAGCACCAGATATACACAACATCAAGTGTCACGCTCCACGTGAGCGTGTGAGTTGAAATTTTTCAAACAATGTATGCTCTTTTGCACCGTTTCCGTCACGCTCCACGTGAGCGTGTGAGTTGAAATTTTATTTCTTCACCTTTAAGGCGATAATATGTGGTCACGCTCCACGTGAGCGTGTGAGTTGAAATCATTTATACGTCTGTAAATTACTTCCTCTGTTCCAGTCACGCTCCACGTGAGCGTGTGAGTTGAAATCCTCAATATAGTTGCAACGTTGCAACTTTTCAGGGGTCACGCTCCACGTGAGCGTGTGAGTTGAAATGCCTCTGCTGTCTTAATTGAAATTGACCCACTTGTCACGCTCCACGTGAGCGTGTGAGTTGAAATTGCCATTTTTCAATGCACTGGATATTGTTACCACGTCACGCTCCACGTGAGCGTGTGAGTTGAAATGCATCGTATTTATAAAAATAATTCCAGTATTCACCGTCACGCTCCACGTGAGCGTGTGAGTTGAAATGTATTATCTGCCATTTTTATTGGTGAAATACAATGTCACGCTCCACGTGAGCGTGTGAGTTGAAATCGGATTGTAAATACTTGTAACTCTCGGATTGGCGTCACGCTCCACGTGAGCGTGTGAGTTGAAATAGGCGTGGTAAGTCCTGCATTGCGGCGTTTTTCAAGTCACGCTCCACGTGAGCGTGTGAGTTGAAATTGTCAAGCTCTAGGTTGACGTATAGTATCTTCCCCGTCACGCTCCACGTGAGCGTGTGAGTTGAAATAACCCTGACTGCGGCTTTGTCCTGCTGGACAAGCGTCACGCTCCACGTGAGCGTGTGAGTTGAAATTCTGATAGCCGTCTGAGATAGCGTGATGAGCCTCGTCACGCTCCACGTGAGCGTGTGAGTTGAAATCGACAGAGGGCTTGGTGATGCCGCAAGGTCGCTCGTCACGCTCCACGTGAGCGTGTGAGTTGAAATCATTTTTGCACCACAAAAGGCGCAGTAATCAGGCGTCACGCTCCACGTGAGCGTGTGAGTTGAAATAAAATTTGAGGGGGGTACGGGCATACCCGATGCGGTCACGCTCCACGTGAGCGTGTGAGTTGAAATTGCATATTCCTTTTACCGCTCGGCAGCGTGGAAGGTCACGCTCCACGTGAGCGTGTGAGTTGAAATTCACCATATGTAAATAATTTCAAGTCGCCCTGTGTCACGCTCCACGTGAGCGTGTGAGTTGAAATGTTAAATCTTCAGCTGTTTTCGCTAAACTCATACGTCACGCTCCACGTGAGCGTGTGAGTTGAAATCTTTTAACTTATTCAATGTAAAGTCGAAATCTTCCGTCACGCTCCACGTGAGCGTGTGAGTTGAAATTTGATAATGAAGTTATTGAGAACTCGACTGTAAAGTCACGCTCCACGTGAGCGTGTGAGTTGAAATGTAAAATAATTAGTACAAGTGTCGATTTTAACGGGTCACGCTCCACGTGAGCGTGTGAGTTGAAATCACAAATAAATCAACCACGGAAAACATAGCTAAGTCACGCTCCACGTGAGCGTGTGAGTTGAAATATAGCGAGTACAAATAATTGGACTGATAGCGAGGTCACGCTCCACGTGAGCGTGTGAGTTGAAATTTATGGATAAAGATTTTTTGAGATATGCAATTGGGTCACGCTCCACGTGAGCGTGTGAGTTGAAATAACAAACAAAAATTTTAAAAGTTGCAACGTTGCGTCACGCTCCACGTGAGCGTGTGAGTTGAAATGATAGCAAGCAGGTCACTTTCCCACTTTAGCATGGTCACGCTCCACGTGAGCGTGTGAGTTGAAATTCCTAGGTTTTTAGAAATATATTCCTTAAACGTGTCACGCTCCACGTGAGCGTGTGAGTTGAAATGAATAGTTGCAACGTTGCAACTATTCTTTTAAAGTCACGCTCCACGTGAGCGTGTGAGTTGAAATTTGGCTATTTGTAACAGGAAGAGTTGTGTTCACTGGTCACGCTCCACGTGAGCGTGTGAGTTGAAATGAAAAACGAGTAGCAGAGCATAACAACTTTGCAAGGTCACGCTCCACGTGAGCGTGTGAGTTGAAATTTGACAAATCTGATAGTTTTATCAATGATACAAGTCACGCTCCACGTGAGCGTGTGAGTTGAAATTCTCAACGTTCTATCAATCCCTTTAAAACATAAGTCACGCTCCACGTGAGCGTGTGAGTTGAAATGTTTCCATATGTTCCCATAAATGTAAAGTCACCGTCACGCTCCACGTGAGCGTGTGAGTTGAAATTACTGTATCTATATTATAGCACATGGTGTCATGTGTCACGCTCCACGTGAGCGTGTGAGTTGAAATGTTTCCATATGTTCCCATAAATGTAAAGTCACCGTCACGCTCCACGTGAGCGTGTGAGTTGAAATGTTTTTTATTCTTTATGTAATTTTCTTGTAATGCGTCACGCTCCACGTGAGCGTGTGAGTTGAAATGTAAAATCGATACTAGCAACATTTTCCAATACCGTCACGCTCCACGTGAGCGTGTGAGTTGAAATGGAGCATTTGTACCATTTACAAATTCAGACTGAGTCACGCTCCACGTGAGCGTGTGAGTTGAAATTGCTAAATTTGCCGAAAATGTGTAATACGTTCCCATGTCACGCTCCACGTGAGCGTGTGAGTTGAAATGTTTTTCCAGCTGTTGCACTCGGTACTCTGTTAGTCACGCTCCACGTGAGCGTGTGAGTTGAAATGACAGGGATAAGAAGCCGTGTGATATTGGCTATCGTCACGCTCCACGTGAGCGTGTGAGTTGAAATATTTTGTGAATAAGTTCGGGGAGCGTGATTTTTAGTCACGCTCCACGTGAGCGTGTGAGTTGAAATTGTAGGTATACCTCAGCCGTATTTACAAATCTTGGTCACGCTCCACGTGAGCGTGTGAGTTGAAATACGCAATAAAGAGCAAAAATATTTAGTTAAATAGGTCACGCTCCACGTGAGCGTGTGAGTTGAAATCTGCTACATTTAGCACAAAGTTATAACTATTTGCGTCACGCTCCACGTGAGCGTGTGAGTTGAAATTGTTACCGCTAGCAGTTGTAACATCGATTTTTGAGTCACGCTCCACGTGAGCGTGTGAGTTGAAATGCTAGTAGCCTTATAATTCAAAATATAAGCATACGTCACGCTCCACGTGAGCGTGTGAGTTGAAATAACAAACAAAATTTTAAAAGTTGCAACGTTGCAACGTCACGCTCCACGTGAGCGTGTGAGTTGAAATGTAAGAACATGGAAAACCCCTCTAACACAAGAAGGTCACGCTCCACGTGAGCGTGTGAGTTGAAATTCAATCATTATGAAATATCTATGAGATTTATTCGTCACGCTCCACGTGAGCGTGTGAGTTGAAATAGACAGCAGGGGCCAAACTGGAAAAGTTAGTAAGGTCACGCTCCACGTGAGCGTGTGAGTTGAAATAGACAGCAGGGGCCAAACTGGAAAAGTTAGTAAGGTCACGCTCCACGTGAGCGTGTGAGTTGAAATTGAAAAGCTTTGGAACGATGCTGAGAAGCAGAAACGTCACGCTCCACGTGAGCGTGTGAGTTGAAATAAAAATACATATATCACCCTGCATTGGTACAAAATGTCACGCTCCACGTGAGCGTGTGAGTTGAAATTTTCTGCCACATCGAGTAATTA
>OCHB01001717.1_pt1 | contig 12200 bp, 9 predicted proteins | sample 1538731 | NCBI WGS metagenome assembly OCHB01 (sample SAMN04571721, study PRJEB22368) | human gut metagenome | biome: human gut; material: stool | host: Homo sapiens | place: Luxembourg | collected 2012-09-20 | reverse complement strand
ACTGTTCTGAGGGAATTTATTGATCGGGGTGTAACATATGTTTGACAAACCTACATCTTCTCTATTTTCTTGCTTTTGTTCCTGCTCCATCACGTTTCGCCGTTTTCAATCGATTTAAGGAGACCTCTTTTTCATTATATAGAATCTTTGTTTCCGTTCCTTCTTCAAAAAGATATACCTTTTCCAGTTCATCTTTTTTCTGAAGACGGATACCTCTGACACCGACTGCAGCTTTTTTCTTTATAGGAACTTCCGTGGCCGGGAATCTCAAAAAGTACCCGTTCTTTGTCTGAAGAACGACATGCTTATTTTCATTAACAACCCGAACATCGACCAGAGAATCTTCTTCCTGAAGTTTTGTAGCCAGAATTGTTCGTTTTGCCACCTGAAATTCACTTCCGCTGACTTTTTTTACCATTCCCTGCGCCGTTGAAAACAAAAGCATGGCAAATCTCATCTGCTCGGAATCGTATACAGAGACAATCTGTTCATCAGAACTGGAGTAATTGCTGACATTGTCGATCGGAACTCCTTTATCCCTGAATTTTCCATAAGGAAGATCAATTACTTTCACCTGGTGCATTTTCCCGCTATTGGTAAAAATACATATTTTCCCCGTGTTCATACAATGGACAATATACTTATTCTCACTATCCGCCGCTTCCTTATTTCTTTCGTAAACGGCAACGTCTACTATTCTTGCATATCCGAACCGATCCATCAAAAATACGACTTCCTGCTCTTCGATCTTCTTCTCTTCAAAAACGGCTTCTTCAGCATTTTCAATGACTGTACGGCGCGCTTTTGCATATTCTTCTTTAAACGATTCAAGTTCTTCCACAATAACTTGCGCCATAGAATCATAATTATTGAGAATATCTTCATAACGCGCAATATTCTTCACCGTCTGTTCATGTTCCGCGATCAAAGCCTGTACTTCCAGACCGATGAGGCGATATAAGCGCATCTCGAGGATGGCAGCAGCCTGACGTTCTGTAAAGCGTAAAAGCACCGCCATCTTTTTGGAAATAGAAGATTTAAACTTAATATTATCTGTTACGCCATTTACAAGACATGCTTTTGCATCTTTTACAGATTTACTGCCTCGAAGGATTTCAATAATAAGATCGATCACATCACATGCTTTGATCAACCCCTCCTGCACCTCACTTTTTTCCTGTTCTTTTGCAAGAAGTGTTTTGTATTTTCTCGTCGCCAGTTCAAATCGAAAATCTACATGATGCTCAATGATCTTCTTAAGTCCGAGTGTTTCCGGTCTTCCGTCTGCAACTGCAAGCATATTCACGCCGAATGTGTCTTCAAGGCGCGTCTTTTTATAAAGCATATTTTTTAGATTTTCTACATCTGCGCCTTTTTTTAGTTCCAACACAATCCGAATTCCTTCTTTGGAAGATTGGTTTGAAATATCTGTGATATCTGTTGTTTTCTTTGTCTCTACCAGACCGGCTACATCATTTAAAAACTTCCCTATTCCCGCTCCGATCATCGTGTATGGGATCTCACTGATCACAAGCTGCTTTTTGCCGCCTTTTAATTCTTCTGTCTCTACTTTTCCCCGGACTTTGATCTTTCCCTGTCCCGTTTCATATATATTGATCAGATCATCTTTATTAACAACAATTCCGCCTGTCGGAAAATCAGGCCCTTTTATGTATTTCATCAGTTGTTTTGTAGTGATCGAATCGTTTTTAATATATGCCTTTACCGCATCGATCACTTCTCCGAGATTATGAGGCGGTATACTTGTCGCCATACCTACCGCAATTCCTTCCGCTCCGTTTACGAGGAGGTTTGGCACACGCATCGGAAGTACAAGCGGTTCTTTTTCTGTTTCGTCAAAATTCGGTCCGAAATCTACCACATCTTTATCTAGATCTGCAAGGCAGACTTCCTGCGTGAATTTCGTCAGTCTTGCCTCAGTATAACGCATTGCCGCAGCGCCGTCACCTTCTATCGAACCGAAGTTTCCGTGACCGTCTACAAGTACCATTCCTTTTTTAAACTCCTGAGCCATAACAACAAGAGATTCGTAGATCGAACTGTCGCCGTGAGGATGATATTTACCCATCGTATCTCCGACAATACGCGCGCATTTTCTGTACGGCTTATCATAGCGGATTCCCAGTTCGTACATATCATAAAGCGTACGGCGCTGAACCGGCTTCAGTCCGTCTCTTACATCCGGAAGCGCCCTGGAAATAATTACGCTCATCGCATAATCAATATATGATTTTTTCATAAGATCCGAATATTCCGTTCTTATGATCTGTGATTCACTGTTCATTTCTCGTCTCCTTCATTTCATTTTGCTCATATGACACAAAGCAAGTCCATTTTCTGACACAAATCACGTCGACTCTGTTTCGTCATACAGATTATATATCAAGTTCCGCCTCTGTCGCATTTTCATAGATGAATGCCCGCCGCGGAGGCACTTCCGTTCCCATAAGCATCTCAGTCACACCGGAAGCCATTCTCGCATCTTCAATCTCAACAAGCTTTAAAAGACGTCTTTTAGGATCAAGTGTTGTTTCCCACAACTGTTCTGCATCCATCTCTCCAAGCCCTTTATACCTCTGAAGAGTAAACGGTCCTTTGTGTGTCCTTCGATATTTTTCAAGCGCCTTATCATCGTAAAGATATTCCTCTTCTCCGCTTTTCGGCATTGCCTTATAAAGCGGCGGCATTGCAATATACACGTGCCCCTCATAAATCAGTTCCGGCATAAACCGATAGAACAGCGTCAGCAAAAGTGTTGAAATATGAGCTCCGTCTACATCTGCATCTGCCATAATTATGATCTTATCGTATCGAAGCTTTGTAATATCGAAGTCATTGCCGTATCCTTCGGAAAATCCACATCCGAACGCATTGATCATCGTTTTTATTTCTGCATTCGCAAGGACTTTATCAATACTTGCTTTCTCCACGTTTAATATTTTCCCGCGAATAGGAAGAATCGCCTGAAAGTTTCTGTTTCTGGCCGTTTTTGCCGAACCTCCCGCCGAATCTCCCTCAACAATAAATATCTCGCACTTTTTCGGATCTCTGCTCTCGCAGTTTGCGAGTTTTCCGTTACTGTCAAACGAATATTTTTGCTTCGTCAAAAGATTCGTTTTCGCCTTTTCTTCTGTCTTACGGATTTTCGCCGCCTTTTCCGCACTTGACAATACCGTTTTTAAAACGTCCAGGTTACGGTCAAAATAAAGAACAATTTCATCTCCCGCAACTTTACCGACCGCTTTTGCCGCGTCGGGATTGTCCAGTTTTGTCTTTGTCTGCCCTTCAAATCTAGGATCCGGATGTTTGATCGAAATAATCGCCGTCATCCCGTTTCGGATATCAGCTCCCGTAAAGTTCGTATCCTTCTCTTTTAAAATACCGATTTCTCTTGCATACTGATTCATAACCGTCGTAAATGTCGTTTTAAATCCGGTTAAATGCGTTCCGCCCTCGGCATTGTAAATATTGTTGCAGAAACCGAGCACATTCTCATGAAATTCATTAACATACTGAAATGCCGCCTCCACTTCAATACCGTCTGCTTCCCCTTTAAAATAAACAGGCTCATGAAGCGCCTCTTTTTTCTTATTCAGATCTCTGATAAACCCGATGATTCCCTCCGGTTCATGATATTCGATATGCTCGGTCTGATCTCCTCTTTTATCTTCGAATATTATCGTCAGTTCCGGGTTAAGATATGCTGTTTCATGCAGCCTGCTTTTTACTTCCTCCGCCCGGAACTTCGTCTTTTCAAAAATCGTATCATCAGGCAGAAAATTAATTGTTGTTCCTGTCTTTTTTGTCTTTCCGATCTTAGGAAGAAGTCCGTTTTCCAGTTCAATGACAGGAACTCCGCGCTCATATCTGTCATGGTATACCGCCCCATCACGGCTGATCTTAACATCCATATATGTAGAAAGTGCATTTACAACAGAAGAACCGACGCCATGAAGACCTCCGCTTGTCTTATACGCCGAATCGTCAAATTTTCCCCCTGCATGAAGTGTGGTAAACACAAGCCTTGCCGCAGAAATTCCTTTTTGATGCATATCAACCGGAATTCCCCTCCCGTTATCGGTTACTGTTGCCGTTCCGTCTTTTTCTAAAACAACACGGATTTCCGTACAAAATCCTGCCAGATGTTCATCCACGGAATTGTCCACAATTTCATAAATAAGATGATTCAGACCTTTTGTCGATACACTTCCGATATACATTCCCGGGCGTTTTCGTACCGCCTCTAATCCTTCCAATACAGAAATACTCCCTGCATCATATGTATTATTTCCAGCCATTTACCTTCTCCTTTACCGGATCATTCCTTCTATTTTTCTCGACTTCTTTTCTTATGCCGCACTAATTTTGTTTCACGCTATAACGAGATTGTACCCTCAGATGCCGGATGTTGTTCCTTTCATCTGAGGGTATTATTTTCTATGATACCACCCGTTTTCGATCTTGTAAATAGAATCCTTGTCATTCCAGTATAACTTCACACAGCGTATCTGCCACGACCTCCATCGCATTTTTCATTTCTTCTACAGTATTTGTCTGCGCACCGGCTTCAATCAACAGAGACTTCGGCAGCAGATGCAGATTATATCTATATGCCCGCAGATAAATATGTCTTGCAAACCCGGGATACATTCGTTCTGACGCAAGCTGCATCTGAAGAGAAAACGCCAGATTATCCTGTATGTACGGATTATAAAGATAATCGATATCTCCGTTTGTGCGAGATCGGCTCAATCCATTAAAATACATGATCTTTGCAGTCGGCTTTCCGTTTACTTCTGTGACTAAGTGCGTTCCCTCGGCAACGCCATCCCTATGAAGGTCGATTGCCACCTCGATCGTTGGGTTTGCCTCCAGAATCGGTCTGACAGACGCTTCTGCGTTTTCATATGCATTACTCCTGTCGAGCTGTCCGTTAATAATATCATATACCCCTGTGTCATGGATTGTTTTGATTCCCCGCTTATTTAAAAGCTCTGTCAGATATTCCCCTATTCCGACAATACTTGTGGCAGGATCTCCCGGAATTGAATCGACAAATTCCTCCTGTGAATGAGTATGAAATATCAATACTTTCGGACCATCTTCCTTTTTATTGATCTTCATACTCCTCCCAAGAAGGTCATCTGCATTCAACTGTTCAGGACCAATCATCGTAGAGCTGTCTACCGTATAAAAATTACTAAGCAAATAATCAAAATCTCTTAACCTCTCAATAGACATATCGACAGAAGAAAGTGACGTTTCTCCCGACGGCTGCACATTTTGCGCCGTTTCAGGAGACTCTTTACTAATAAGATTTCCGTTTTCATCGATACAGTTCTCATCGTTTGCCTGCGCCTCTAAAATTTGAGCAACAGTTTCTTGATCTTCTGCCGTAAATCCCTCTCTCCTATGCTCCATCGCATACCCTGCTGTCGGAAGAAACAGATAAGATTGTTCTATAAAAAACTCGTGAACTGTTTTTTGCGGGCTTCTGTTCAAATATGCAAGCCGCGGCATGTACATCTCTTCCGCACCCGAAAAAATATGAGTTTGGAAACCATACATTCGAGCCGACCACATTCCTTCCGAAATCAAACAAATCATTGCCAGAAAGAAAAACAGAAACCGGATCATCCGCTTCTTCCGTTCTCGTTCTTTTTCTAATATCCGAAATCGATCCGCCATCAGACATCGTCCTTTCTATTACTTCTGACAGTGTATGCTTTGTTCTTTTCTCTTATGCTTCCGATCTGCCTGAACCGGCCGAAAAAAGCATATTGATCGCTTCCGATAAAGTATGACTGATATGATGAACCATTTCATCAACATCTTTAGGCGTGACAAACATTCCGTTTAAATGAGGAGAGATCAGCTCTTTTACAAATTCATATTTTTCTCCGGCGTTATAGGAACGCAGCACTTCCCCGACTCCTTTTAAAGAATCCGAAGATTCAAGAGCCCTTATAAAGTTTTCCATTGTATCATTTACAATCGTTGCCGCGTCTACAACTGTCGGCACACCGATTCCGATAACAGGTACTCCTAATGTTTCCATTGTCATCCCATTTCTGTGATTCCCCACTCCACTTCCGGGATGAATCCCGGTATCTGCGATCTGAATCGTCCGGTTCAATCGCTTACTGTTTCTTGCTGCCAATGCATCAACTGCAATAATAACATCAGGATTCGTTTCCGATACAATCCCACGCACGATCTCCGCACTTTCCATTCCCGTTTGCCCCATCACTCCCGGCACGACAGCGCTGATCATCGGCGCGTCGTCGACTCCTATTGCATATTTTCCATATTCTTTTACAATATGCCGCGTCACGGATAAATGATCTGCCACGCAAGGTCCCAGTGAATCCGGAGTAACTTCTCTATTCCCCAGCCCTACTACAAGAATAGATAGATCTTTATCTTTTACTTCAAATTTTCGGATCAGTTCCTTTATAAAAGAACATACCTTTTCGGCAATCACGGTCTGACTTTTTTCATCAGGCATTGCCAAATTAGGAGTTTCTATCGTCAAATAAGTTCCTACAGGTTTTCCCATTGCCTTTGCTCCGTTTTCTGTTTTGATCTCCACTCTTGTAACACGAAGTTCTGATGCTTCATCATAATCTTCTTCAAGAACTACCCCTGATATTTCTACATGATCTGATTCAAACCTTTCTTTTTCTTCAAGCGCAAGATCTGTCCGCACACTATAATTTTTTATCATATCTCATCCTCGCTTTTTATGTTCTTATTATAGTATTCCTGCTGTTTTTATATTCAAACCGTCTTTTTAATGCAGATACTGTGTTTTTTTATTCCGGTTTTCCAAATAATGCAGTTTTTCTCTATATATGTTCCATAATTCCCAATATTTATTAAAATATGTATTGACAACCCTTTAGAGTTGGCATAAAATAAATGAGTATGTTTCAGCAGAACGTCCGTGTCCGAGTCTGCGGAAACTCAAATTACATTTGAAATCATAGATATATTTGGAGGTGTACGCATTGGCTAACATTAAGTCTGCTAAGAAAAGAATTTTAGTAAACGAGACAAAAGCTGCAAGAAACAAAGCAATTAAGTCTAAAGTAAAAACTGCTGTAAAGAAAGTGGAAGCTGCAGTTGCCGCTAAAGACGCTGAAACTGCTAAGACTGCTCTTCGCGCAGCGATCGTCGAGATTTCCAAAGCTGGAACAAAAGGTGTTTATCACAAAAAAACTGTTTCCAGAAAGATTTCTCGTCTTTCCAAAGCTGTAAGCAGCATTGCTTAATCTTATTAATAGAATTGATAAAAATAGAAAAGACATTTGCTTCCGTCAGGCAGATGTCTTTTTTTGTACATAATCTTATCATCATAAACAAAAAGACATTTTCATACAAAAAGACGCTTCGCGTAATGCAAGGCGTCTTTTTGTAATTATATCCTATTAGTTATTGATCAGTTTATCTTCATCGCTCCAACTGTAAAGTTTTCTGATCTCTTCTCCTACTTTCTCTGACGGATGCTCTGACGCAAGTTTTCTCATTGCGCGGAAATGTGCCTGACCTCCGGCTTCGGACATATCCAGAAGAAAGTCTTTTGCGAACGTACCATCCTGAATATCTGTCAAAATCTGCTTCATCGCTTTCTTCGTATCATCTGTAATGATCTTCGGTCCTGTTATGTAATCACCATATTCGGCAGTATTGGAAATCGAATATCTCATTCCTGCAAAACCGGACTGATAGATCAAATCAACAATAAGCTTCATCTCATGAATACACTCAAAATATGCATTTCTCGGATCGTATCCCGCTTCTACAAGTGTCTCAAAGCCTGCCTGCATAAGAGCGCACACACCGCCGCAAAGAACCGCCTGTTCGCCGAAAAGGTCTGTCTCTGTCTCTGTACGGAATGTAGTCTCGAGGATACCGGCTCTTGCTCCTCCGATCGCAAGACCATATGCGAGAGCTTTATCAAGAGCTTTCCCTGTATAATCCTGCTCTACAGCTACAAGGCAAGGAGTTCCTTTTCCAACCTGATACTCGCTTCTTACAGTATGTCCCGGAGCTTTCGGAGCGATCATTGTCACATCTACGTTCGCCGGCGGAACGATTTGTCCGAAATGAATGTTAAAGCCGTGTGCAAACATCAGCATATTACCTTCTTCAAGATTCGGCTCAATATCGTTTTTATATAAAGCAGCCTGTTTCTCATCATTAATCAGGATCATAATAATATCTGCTTTTTTTGCCGCTTCTGCCGCTGTATATACTTCAAATCCCTGCGCTTCTGCTTTTGCCCATGATCTGCTTCCTTCATAAAGTCCGATCACGACATTGCATCCTGATTCTTTCAAATTCAGTGCATGAGCATGTCCCTGACTTCCATAACCGATGATCGCGATTGTTTTTCCCTCAAGAAGTGAGAGATTACAATCTTCCTGATAATAAATTTTTGCTGCCATTTTGCATTCCTCCTAAATGATAATTAAAAATATGCTACATCCTTACTTCCTCTGGAAAGACCTGTAATACCTGTTCTTGCAAGTTCCAGTATCTCATATCCTCGAAGAAGATTCAGAAAAGCTTCCAGTTTACTCTGAGTTCCGGTGAGTTCGATGATCAGCGAGTCCTCTTCGACATCAACTATCTTCGCTCTGAAAATATCTGCCACTGAAATAATCTCGCCCCTTTGGGATGCGTTTGCCCGCAGTTTTACCATGATCAGTTCGCGGTATACTGACTCTCCGTCTTTCAAAACTTTTATATCAACGACATCTTCCAGCTTCCTTACCTGTTTTTCTATCTGGGATAAAATCAGCTCATCCCCCGATGCAACTACTGTAATCCTCGTAAACCTCGTATCGGTCGTCGCACCTGCCGTGATGCTGTCTATACTGTATCCGCGTCTGCTGAATAACCCTGCAATACGGCTCAACACTCCCGGATTATTGTCTACAAGCAATGAAAATACCTGACTTCTCATGTGTTTCTCTCCTTCTTCTCCAAAAAACAGAGTGCGTTCTGTTTTTATATTTTATAATATTACCAACTCAGCTATTCTTTGTCAAGATGTTGTGCTAAAATTTTTACATATTTGATGACCGTTCAGTCAGTCTAAAATCAAGAATGAAATCAAAAGTTATACGCAGCCGATCTTTTCTGCAATCTCGTTTAAATAAACCCATCTTTCTGTTTTTTCGTCAAGCTGTGCCTGTACTTTCTCCTGTTCCTCAAATAACTCTTTTAGTTTAACAGAATTGGTCGCATTCGCATTGATCTGCATTTTAATTTTTTCTATTCTTTCTTCAAGCGCTGCGATATCGTCATCAATCGTCTCAAATTCTCTTTGTTCTTTATAAGAAAATTTAACCTTCTGCGGCGCATTTTGTTTCCAGCTTTTCGGATTACTTTCCGCAGGATCTTTCGGAAGATTTCCGCGCGAATTTTCGGTTTTGTCTGTAAACTGCGTTGATGCAGATTCTCTTTTCTTTACATTCAAATAATCGGTATATCCTCCTTCAAACTGACGGATATGCCCCTTCCCATCTAACTCGAAAATGCGATCCACAATGTTATCTAAAAAATAGCGGTCATGCGATACGGTGATCACGATTCCCGAAAAAGAGTTTAAATAATCTTCCAAAATCGTAAGTGTGGGAATATCAAGATTATTTCCCGCCTCGTCAAACAAAAGAACATTTGCATTTTCGGCAAGTACGCCAAGAAGATGCAGCCTTCTCTTCTCTCCGCCCGAAAGTTTACCTATCGGAGCATACTGCATATCAGGAGTAAACAAAAAACGCTCCAACAACGCTGACGCACTGATTTTTCCTTCTCGTGTCGTAATATATTCTGCAATATCTTTCACATAATCGATCACTCTTTGAGAAGGATCCATCTCTTGTTCTTCCTGTGCAAAATATCCGATCTTGATCGTTTCTCCGATCTCAATGTTTCCACTGTCCGGAATCACCTGTCCCGCGATCATTTTCATAAGAGTTGATTTTCCGCATCCATTTGGTCCTATGATTCCAAGTCTTTGATTTTTTAACACAATATAACTGAAATCATCCAGTATCACTTTTTCTCCGTATTTTTTACTCACCTGATGAAGTTCGATCGTCTTTTTCCCCATTCTGGTTTCTACCGAATCAAGTTCTACTGTTTGATCTTTTATCGGAGTATTTCCGTTTTTCAGTTGTTCAAGACGCTCCAGTCTCGCTCTTTGTTTCGTTGTTCTGGCAAGACACCCGCGTTTCGCCCATTCAAGTTCCATTCTCAAAACACTCTGTCTCTTTCGTTCAGATGCTGATTCCATCTCTTCTCTTTGCGCCTTCAGTTCAAGAAACCCTGAGTAGTCAGAGTCGTATCCATACATTTTTCCATGACTGATCTCCAAAATACGATTTGTAACTCTGTCAAGAAAATACCGGTCGTGAGTTACCATAATAACGGTTCCTTTATAGGACCGAAGATATTCTTCCAGCCATCGGATCATCGCTTCATCCAAATGGTTCGTAGGCTCATCCAGCAAAAGTACGTCAAAATCATCTGACAGTATTTTTGCAAGCACAACCCGTTTTTTCTGTCCTCCTGATAAATGCTCGATTTTCTGATCAAACCGGGTGATATTTAATTCCGTCAGATTACTTTCTACTTTCCAATTCTCTTCCCCTTTTTTTAATGCATATGACCGAATCGTACTGTCTTCTGAAAAAACCGGATTTTGCGGCACATAGGCAAGCTTCAGTCCATTTTGTTTTATAATCTGTCCTTTATCCGGTGTTTCTTCTCCTGCTATCATTTTAAGAAGCGTTGATTTTCCGGTACCGTTGATCCCTACGATCCCGATTTTATCTCCTTTTTGAATTCCGAATGACGCATCGTCAAATATTATTTTCTCACCGTATATTTTATAGAGATGTTCCACATTTATAATATTCATAAAAAACTCCTTGCAAACCATTTTCTCTCATTCATTTTGAGATGTCTGCAAGGAGTTGTCAAGTAGATTTTACCTATGCTTTTTTATTATTTTTATGATTATCTATTGTTTCTCTTTTATTCGTTTTCAATCTTTACATTCCGGCAAACCGTCGATTTATACCGAATTTTATTTACCAAAACAATAATAAGACTGACAATGAGCAAAAAGTAGAAATTAATTCCTCTGCTTACAAGCATGGACGGTATAAGATATGTACCGGTAAATACATGGGCAAACACAGTTTGATACATCAGCTCTGTAATTCCCTGCGCTCCCGGAAGCGGAAGCATATCTACCGCTATATAGACTGCGGCTTGAAGAAGGATAACTTTCATCATTCCGGTTCCGTGCAGCCCGAATCCAAGGTATACCATATATGTCAAAAGAAATACGCTACATCTTTGTAAAAATGTAACAAGCACAATAAACAAAAGCTTTCCTTTATGTGTCCTAAGCCATGAAACTGCGTTTTGATAACTTCCGATAAACTCGTGAATTTTTTCAGGACGCTTTTCAGAAGGTTTCAAAATGCTCATTTTAACAAACAGCTTTTCAAAAAAAAGCGCACATCGCAGCATAATATTCGGCATCAACATAATTCCCGCTATGACCACAACTAAAATTACATTTAATAAAAGTCCGAAAAGATAGAGAGGGAAAAATTTCCCTAACTCCGAATAGAGAGGCCGGTACCAAAATAATAAAATCGCCGCTCCTAAAATTACAAGTACAAATTTATAAACAACAGCAACTGTCATAAGCACAACCGTACTGTCCGATCCTCTGTTCCCGTCTTTGCTCATATAATAGAGCTGCACAGGCTGTCCTCCTGTTGCAGACGGCGTAATGCCAGAATAGAAAAATCCGATAAAAGAGTATTGGATACAACGAATCAAAGAACTTCCTTCTTTTCTTCGGTTTGCTTTCATTGCCTGAAGCAGATACCAGATCATATATCCTTCTGCGCATACAAAAAAGATAGCAAGAGCAGCCGCCGGAACCAAGTATCCTACTGACATTTTTGAAACGGCATTTGCAATTTCACCAAGATTTTTCCCACTGAAAAGTGTATAAAACGTCAAAAACATTACAAGTAAGAAAATCGTTACTTCAAGAATTCGTTTCTTAACGCTCATACCTTCTCCTCCGTCCTTTTCTTTCTTCTTCCCGGACATTATGTACATGCGCCATTGTTATATAATTT
>OCHB01001709.1_pt1 | contig 12301 bp, 10 predicted proteins | sample 1538731 | NCBI WGS metagenome assembly OCHB01 (sample SAMN04571721, study PRJEB22368) | human gut metagenome | biome: human gut; material: stool | host: Homo sapiens | place: Luxembourg | collected 2012-09-20 | reverse complement strand
TCAATGTAAAGGGCAAGAGAGTATTATGCAGATGTGATTTTAATGTACCTTTAGATGGAAGCAGAATTACAGATGAAACAAGACTTGTAGCTGCTCTTCCAACAATCAAGAAGCTTATTGCTGATGGAGGAAAGGTTATTCTTTGTTCACATCTTGGAAAGCCAAAGGGACCAGATGCTGCATTTTCTCTTGCACCAGTTGCAAAGAGACTTTCAGAACTTCTTGGTCAGGAAGTTAAGTTTGCAGCAGATGATACTGTTGTAGGCGATAATGCAAGAGCAGCTGTTGCTGCAATGAATGATGGAGATGTTATTCTTCTTGAAAATACAAGATTCAGACCAGAAGAGACTAAGAACGGTGAAGCATTTTCTAAGGATTTAGCTTCTATTGCAGATGTATTTGTTAATGATGCATTTGGTACAGCTCACAGAGCGCATTGTTCTAATGTAGGTGTTACACAGTTTGTTGATACAGCTGTTGTTGGATATCTTATGCAGAAGGAAATTGATTTCCTTGGAAATGCAGTTAATAATCCTGTAAGACCTTTCGTTGCAATTCTTGGTGGTTCAAAGGTTTCTTCTAAGATTTCAGTTATCAATAATCTTCTTGATAAGGTTGACACACTTATTATCGGTGGTGGTATGTCTTATACATTCCAGAAGGCACATGGTGGTAATGTAGGTAAGTCATTAGTAGAGGATGATTATCTTGATTTTGCTAAGGAAATGATGAAGAAGGCTGAGGAAAAGGGCGTTAAAATGCTTATTCCTATCGATACAGTTGTAGCTAAGGAATTCAGCAATGATTCTCCTTCGCATGTCGTAGAAGCAGGACATCAGGCAGATGATGATATGGGTATGGATATTGGACCTAAGACATGTGAGCTTTACAAGGAAGCTTTAAAGGATGCCAAGACTGTAGTATGGAATGGACCAATGGGAGTGTTTGAATTCCCTAATTTTGCAGCAGGAACAATAGCTGTTGCAGAGGAACTTGCACAGCTTAAAGGTGCTACAACAATCATCGGTGGTGGTGATTCAGCAGCAGCTGTTAACAACTTAGGATTTGGAGATAAGATGACACACATCTCTACAGGTGGTGGAGCATCTCTTGAATTCCTTGAAGGTAAAGAACTTCCAGGTGTAGTTGCAGCTAATGATAAGTAATTAATATTACTGACATAGTTATATAATTATATTTTAATCCAGACCTTATTTTTGTTAAGTAGGGTCTGGATTTTTTGTTATTTATTTCACAAACTATGCTTGAAATATGTACCAAAGTATGCTATTATCTATTTTACTAGGATAGTTATATTAGAATAATTTAATAGGATTGTCCATATATATGTTATTATGGATAATTTCCTGTGGGGAGGCGTAGAATGAGAAGAAAAGTAATAGCAGGCAATTGGAAGATGAATATGACACCAAGCCAGGCAGTTAAGCTCGTTACTGAATTGAAACCGAATGTTAATAATCCGGATGTTGATGTTGTGTTCTGTGTGCCATCAATTGACATAGTACCTGTAGTGGAGGCAGTGAAAGGATCTAATATACATATTGGAGCAGAGAATGTATATTATCAGGAGAAAGGAGCATTTACCGGTGAATTATCGCCAGAGATGCTTGTTGATGCGGGGGTAAGCCATGTTATTATAGGACATTCAGAAAGAAGAATGTACTTTAACGAAAGCAATACAGTTCTTAATCTTAAGATGCATAAGGTACTTGAACATGGAATTATCCCAATTCTTTGTTGTGGAGAGACACTTGAACAGAGAGAAAAAGGGATTACACTTGATTTCATTAAAGAACAGATAGTAGAAGCATATGTTGGTGTTACTAAAGAGCAGGTGCTTCATACAATAGTTGCTTATGAGCCAATCTGGGCTATTGGAACAGGAAAGGTTGCAACTACAGCGCAGGCACAGGAAGTATGCGGATTTATAAGAACAGTATTTGAAGAGTTATATGATAAGGAAACAGCGGATCAGATAAGGATTCTTTATGGAGGAAGTGTTAATGCTTCTAATGCAGCAGAGCTTTTTGCCCAGCCTGATATTGATGGTGGACTGGTAGGAGGTGCAAGTCTCAAGCCGAATTTTGCGGATATAGTTAATTATAATAAGTAAATAAGCATGAAAAGACCTTGTTTTGATGATAATATTCAAGACAAGGTCTTTGATTTTTTTTACAAATGTGCTATCATGCTATAGGCAATTAATTAGAATACATTTAAAGGAGAATCACATTATGAGTAAAAAACCAGTAGTTTTAATGGTACTTGATGGTTATGGTTTAAATGATAGAACAGAGGGTAATGCTATTGCTATGGCTAACACTCCTGTTATGGATAAGCTTATGAAGGAATGCCCGTTCCAGAAGGGATATGCTTCAGGACTTGCTGTAGGTCTTCCAGACGGACAGATGGGTAATTCAGAAGTTGGTCATATGAATATTGGTGCTGGTAGAATTATTTATCAGGATCTTACAAGAATTACTAAGGATATTGAAGATGGTACATTCTTTAAGAACGAAGAATTACTTGAGGCAATGGAGAACTGCAAGAAGAATGATTCGGATCTTCACCTTTTCGGACTTTTATCAGATGGTGGTGTTCACAGTCATTTAAGCCATGTATATGGACTTTTAGAGATGGCAAAGCAGCAGGGAGTGTCTAAAGTATATGTTCATGCGTTCCTTGACGGAAGAGATACACCTCCAGCTTCAGCTAAGGGATTTGTTGAGACACTTGAGAATAAGATGGCAGAAATCGGAGTTGGTAAGGTCGCATCTTTATCAGGTCGTTACTATGCAATGGACAGAGATAATAACTGGGACAGAGTAGAAAAGGCTTATGATTCACTTGTAACAGGTGATGGCATTAAGGCCGAGTCAGCTACACAGGCACTTCAGGAGTCATATGATAATGGTAAGACAGATGAATTCGTTGAGCCAACAGTTATCTGTAAAGATGGTCAGCCACTTTCATTAGTTAAGGCTAATGATTCTGTTATATTCTTTAACTTCCGTCCAGACCGTGCAAGAGAGATGACAAGAGCGTTCTGCGATGATAAGTTTACAGGATTTGAAAGAAAGACAGGATTTATTCCATTAACATTTGTATGTTTCAAGGATTATGATGAATCAATCCCTAACAAGAAGGTTGCATTCAAGAAAGAGATTATTAAGAACACATTTGGTGAATTCCTTGCTAATCATGGAAAGAAGCAGTTAAGACTTGCTGAGACAGAGAAATATGCACATGTTACATTCTTCTTTAATGGCGGTGTTGAAGACCCTAATGTTGATGAGTTCAGATTACTCGTTAACTCACCTAAGGATGTTGCAACATATGACTTAAAGCCAGAGATGAGTGCTCCGGAAGTAGGTATGGACTTAGTTGAGGCTATAAAGTCTGACAAATATGATGTTATTATTATCAACTTCGCTAATCCTGATATGGTTGGGCATACAGGTGTTATCCCAGCAGCAATCAAGGCTGTAGAGAAGGTTGATGAGCTTGTTGGCAAGGCTGTAGATGCAGTAAAGGATGTTGACGGAGTTCTCTTCATCTGTGCAGACCACGGTAATGCTGAGAAGATGATTGATTACGAAACAGGAGCTCCACATACAGCACATACAACTAACCCTGTTCCATTTATTCTTGTTAATTATGATGAGAATTATACACTTCGTGAGGGTGGAAGATTATGTGATATCGCTCCTACACTTATAGAAATTATGGGACTTGAGAAACCAGTTGAGATGACAGGTGAGTCTCTTCTTGTGAAGAAGAACTAATTGAATGGTTGAAATTAATTTATTGATTTTTCTTGCACAAAATGTTTATTTGTGATAGAATGACCTATGTTGCCGTATTGGCATAATTATGTAATAAAAAGCGCATGATGCGCAGGAATGAGGATAGTATGAATAAGATAATTCCATTGTTTCATATGTCTGTCGGAGATGTATTAAGAATTGGTTTAATGGGAGTATTTGTGGTAATTTGTATAGCTTTAGCAATAATAATTCTTATGCAGGAAAGTAAGCAGAACGGATTGTCAGGAACAATTAGTGGTGCTGCTGATTCATACTGGGGTAAGAACAAGGGCCGTTCAATGGAGGGCAAGCTTGTTAAGATAACCAAGATTCTTGTAATTCTTTTTATTGTTATAGCAGTTATACTTAATTTTAATTTCTAAATTACGGACACTCTTAAGAAACGGATAATTTCTTAAGAGTGTTTTTTATTTTTACGAGCAATCTGGTGAAATTCGGATATTTTAATGGTAAGAAAGGGATATAAGGGATATGGAGAAGGATATATTTAAACAGCGAAGACAGATGCTTACTGATATGATTCTTAATAATGAACTGTATGTTCCAATGAAAGCTAAAGAAATCGCTATGCTTCTCGATATTCCGAAAGCTAAGCGTTCAGAACTTATGGAAGTGCTTGACAGTCTTGTTGCAGATGGAACAATAGGTGTATCAAAGAAGGGTAAGTATATGAAGCCTGAAAATGTAGCACTTGTCGGAACATTTGAAAGCACAAGCAGGGGCTTTGGTTTTGTAGTAATACCTGACAGGGAAGATGATATATTTGTTAAGGCTAATGACACGATGAATGCTTTCTATCATGATAAAGTCAAGGTTGTGATAACTACTGAGAAGAATGGCGGTAAGAGGGCTGAAGGTAAGATTGTTGCTATTGTTGAGCATGAGGTTAAGGAAGTTGTCGGAACATTCCAGAAGAACAGAACGTATGGTTTTGTTATTCCTGATAATGCAAAGATTAACTGTGATATATTTATACCGCAGGAATTCATGAATGGAGCGGTTGAAGGTTCTAAGGTAGTTGCTTCTATAAGTGATTACGGCAGCCAGAGTAAGAATCCACAGGGGAAGGTCACAGAAGTACTTGGACATATAGATGACCCGGGTGTGGACATAATGTCTATTATCAAGGCATATGATTTACCAGTGGAGTTTCCTGAATCAGTTAAGAAGGCAATTAATGATATTTCTGATGTTGTCAGTGAAAAGGATAAGGCTGGACGAGTTGATTTAAGAAATGTTCAGATGGTTACTATAGATGGTGAGGATGCGAAGGATTTAGATGATGCAGTATCTATCTCGAAAGAAGGACCTGTATATCATCTAGGTGTCCACATTGCGGATGTAAGCCATTATGTTACAGAGGGAAGCGCGCTGGATAAAGAGGCACTTAAACGAGGTACGAGTGTTTACCTTGTAGACCGTGTTATTCCAATGATACCGCATAAGTTATCTAATGGGATATGTTCACTTAATCAGGGAGAAGACAGACTGGCACTCAGCTGCCTTATGGATATTGACGAAAAGGGCAATATTGTTGGACATAGAATATGTGAAACTGTTATTAATGTAGACAGAAGGATGAGCTATACAAGTGTAAAAAAGATTCTTGTAGATAATGATACTAATGAAATTATGAAGTATAAAGAGCTTGTTCCAATGTTTCATATGATGGAAGAGGCTGCGGAGCTTCTTAGAAAGAAGAGATTTGCAAGAGGTTCGGTTGATTTTGATTTCCCTGAAAGTAAGATTATACTTGATGAGAATGGCCACCCGACTGATATTAAGCCGTATGACAGAAATGTAGCAACTAAGATTATTGAAGATTTTATGCTTGCTGCTAATGAAACTGTTGCAGAGGATTATTTCTGGCAGGATATGCCATTTCTATATAGAACTCATGAGAATCCTGATTCTGAAAAAATGTGTAAGTTAGCCACATTTATTAATAACTTTGGTTATACATTAAGACTTACTGATGATTTAAGACCTAAGGAGATTCAGAAGCTTCTTTCTGAGATAGAGGGTTCTGATGCTGAGAATCTTATAAGCAGACTGACACTCCGCTCTATGAAGAAAGCTAAGTATACTACTGAATGTGTAGGACATTTTGGACTCGCTGCCAAGTATTACTGTCATTTCACATCGCCTATCAGAAGATATCCTGATCTCCAGATTCACAGAATTATCAAGGAGAATCTTCACGGAGGTTTAAGTCCTAAGAGAGCTGCCCATTATGATGCAATATTACCGGATGTTGCTGTCCAGACAAGTGCGATGGAGCGGCGTGCGGCAGATGCTGAAAGAGATACAGACAAGCTTAAAATGGCTGAGTATATGGAACAGTTTGTTGGAGAAACATTTGATGGAGTTGTTTCGGGTGTTACCGCGTGGGGCGTATATGTTGAACTTCCAAACACTATCGAGGGCATGGTTTCTATCAATAATATGAAGGGATTCTATACATTTGACGAGGAACACTATGAGATGGTAGGAGAACTTGGGAACAGAAGTTATAAGCTCGGACAGAAGGTTAAGGTTGTGGTTATAGGCACCGATAAGATACTAAGAACAATTGATTTTGCATTTGCATAGAATAGAATGGAGACTGACATGGCATCAAAAACAAGCGCATCTGGAAACAGACTTATAGCGAACAATAAGAAAGCTTATTTTGATTATTTTATAGAAGAGAAATACGAGGCGGGCATGGTACTTCACGGCACTGAGGTTAAATCAATCAGAGCAGGTAAGTGCTCAATTAAGGAATCTTATATCAAGATTGAGAATGGCGAAGTGTATGTATTAGGTATGAATATTACACCATATGAGAAGGGAAACATATTCAATAAAGATCCTTTAAGACCTAAGAAGCTGCTTCTTCACAAGAATCAGATTAATAAGCTTACTGGTGAACTTACAATTAAAGGTTACACACTTGTTCCTCTTCAGGTATATCTGAAAGAGGGAAAGGTGAAGATGGAAATTGGTCTTGGAAAAGGTAAGAAGAACTTTGACAAGAGAGATTCTATTGCAAAGAAAGACCAGATAAGAGATGCACAGAAGGAATTCAAGAATAAGAATCTCAGATTTTAAAAATATTTAGAAATATTTTATCAGTTTTGAAGCACAAGTTAATTGACTTGGCATTATGCCAATGTTAATATAAATAAGCAGGTGAAACTGCTTACACACGGGCTAGTAAAGGTTTCGACGGGGATCTTGAAGCTGGTGAAGCTATCCGCAGGAAAGCGTCAAAATCCAAACTTAAATATAAACGCTAACGATAATTTAGCATACGCTGCCTAATTGCAGCAGTCTGACTTAAAGCACCTACACTTTAAGACCCAGGCTTCGAACATGTAGGAAACGACAGTATCAAAGCTTTGAGATGCTGGTCGTATCATGAAGCTACTAAAGGTGCAAGGGTGTTGATTCTCGTGTACCGGAGGGAATGTTAAACAATCAACTATGATAGTAGAAGAACAGGGAATGGGTTTTCGGACAGGGGTTCGACTCCCCTCTGGTCCATAGGAAAAAGGGAGTGAGGAAGCGTGAGCTTCTTCGCTCCCTTTTTCCTATGGACCAGAGGGGAGTATGACTGATGGGGCAAGCACGATGGATTGGACGTTGAAGCGGAGGAAAGGTATGCTGAAGTCCAAAAGAGATGAGAAAGCGCGGCAGATTGGACGTTGAAGCGGAGATACGGCACGAGGAAGTCCAAAAGGGATGAGCAAGAGCGGTGGATTGGATGTTGAAGCGGAGTTAAGGTATGCTGAAGTCCAAAAGGGACGAGAAAGCGTGGCAGATTGGACATTGAAGAGAATGTAAGGTACGAGAAAGTCCAAAACACCAGGTACACTTGCCACACAATACTCAATAGCGTAAAATAAGTACAATCACATAAGTAAGGAGGAGCCAGCTATGAACAGAGCTGTTGTTTATTATTCATTATCAGGAAATACAAAGGAAGCTGCAAAGGTTATTGCAAGAAAGTTGGGAGCAAAAATCTTTGAGATAGATTTAGTTAAGCCATTACCTAAGAATACAGTAAGACAGATGCTTGTCGGAGGAATGCAGTCAACATTTGGAAGGAGACCTAAGATAAAAGGTGTTCCTGATAACATAGATTATTATGATGAAATTATATTAGGTATGCCAGTATGGGCAGGTATGCCTGCGTCTCCGGTCAACACATTTATTAAGAATTACGGCGTGGCAGATAAAATTGACGCTGTGTTTACATTCAGCGGTGGTGGTGACAATGACAGATGCCTTCTGCAGCTGTCAAAGAGTCTTAAGAATCTAAAAAATCAGGTTGCGTTAGCAGACCGCAATAGTAGTGCTGCAAAGGATAATCAGGAGAAGCTTGAAAAGTTTGTTATGAGTATCAAGTAGAAATGTATGCTATAATGGACACATTGATAAAGTTGATTACAATATAACTGGAGGATACAAGCATGGACGAAAATGTAAAGAAAAGAAATGAAGTACTGGCACAGACTGTAATTAATGGCTTACAGTCACGAAATATGTCAGGATATTATGCAGAGGATAAAGAAGCAGCTTTAAAGCAGGCTCTGGAGTTAATTGATGAGGAAAGCACAATTGCTATGGGCGGCTGTCACAGTGCACAGGAGATTGGACTTGTGAAGGCTTTGAAGGAGGGCAATTACAATTATATAGACCGCTCTAAGATGACTCCAAGAGAGGGACTTCTGGCTTCATATGACGCTGATGTGTTCTTATCAAGTGCAAATGCAATGACAAGTGATGGAATACTTGTCAATATTGATGGCAATTCTAACCGTGTTTCATGCATAGCGCAGGGACCAAAGAAGGTAATCTTCATAGTTGGAATGAATAAAGTCTGTTCAGACCTCGATTCGGCAATGAAGCGTGCAAGAAATATAGCTGCACCAACCAATGCGCAGAATTTTGATGTCAAGACACCTTGTAAAACAACCGGCAAATGCTTTGACTGCAAATCACCAGACACATTATGCTGTCAGTTCCTGATTACAAGATATTCACGCCATGTCGGAAGAATACATGTAATACTTGTAAATGATACACTTGGTTATTAAAAGGAGACACTATGATTAACAGACTTCATATGGCAATGATTGAATTATATAAAGGAGACGCTAAGAGAATACAGCATTTTTGCAAGGTTCACAGCTATGCAAAGCTGATTGCACAGATGGAAAATGTTGATGACAAATGTCTTTTTATAATTGAAACAGCGGCACTCACACATGATATCGGGATTCATACATGTGAAGAAAAATATGGTGAGTGCGGAGGAAAACTGCAGGAAAAAGAAGGTCCTGCTATTGCCGCAGGACTTCTTGACAGGCTTGGCTTTGACAGTGAAGTATCAGAAAGAGTGCAGTATCTGATAGGACATCACCATACTTACAACAATATTGACGGAATTGACTACCAGATACTTGTTGAGGCAGATTTCTTGGTTAACATATGCGATGATAATCTTACAAAGGATGCAGCATTGAAAGCATATAATAACATTTTTAAGACGGAAAGCGGCAAAAAGATATGCCGGGAGATGTTTGGTTTGTAGATAATGAGATTTAATGTTACAATTAACAAAAATGTGCGTGGGAAGTGGAGTTTATGAGCGATAATAAAAATGTTAATAATAAGGAAAAAGGCTTTGTTGTCGGCGGATATACTTTTAAGACGAAGCAGGAAGCGCAGGAAGCAAAAGATGAGATGAATGCTATTAAGTATCTGTCTGGAAAGACGGACAGTAAAGATCCGAAACAGGTGTATGTGTTGTATAATAAGATAATTGACAGACAGTTATTTTATACATCCATTGGACTAAATTATCTCAAGAATTTACAGCAGTTTCTGTATAATTCACCAGATATTCCAGATGATAAGATTAAGCCGATTCCGGTAAAGAGTGAAACACAGATTGCGATTGACAGAAGACGTGAAAGAAATGAGCATAGAAGTGAGCTGCATACTCTCTCAATTCAGGTGGCAAAGTACAAGAACAATTTTATGAGAATTATGATTGTAAATGTGTTTCTTGTTATTGCGTTAATTGCAATGTTTTTTATTCTTAAGACAGGCTCTAATTCTAATGTCATTAATTATGAAGTGAATGTACAGAATAAGTATTCTTCATGGCAGACAGAGCTTGAATCTAAGGAAGCCAAGTTAAAGGAAAAAGAGAAAGAGCTTAATTCAAGGGAAGCGGAACTTGAATCAAAGCAGTCTTTAAAATCATCATCACAGCAGTCAACAAAGTAGTCATAATATAAATATATGAGCAGAGTACACATTTTAAACATATTTATCAGATAGTATATAGATAATTAATTCACCGTGAAAGTGAGGATTACATATGGATAAGATGAAAGTTTTAGTAGTAGATGATGAAAGCAGAATGAGAAAGCTTGTAAGTGATTTCCTTACAAGAAAAGGATATGCTGTTATTGAAGCGGCTGATGGTGTAGAAGCTGTAGATACATTTATGGAGAATAAAGATATTGCACTTATAATTCTTGATGTTATGATGCCAAGAATGGATGGCTGGGAAGTGTGCAGGCAGATAAGAAAGGATTCTAAAGTTCCTATTATAATGCTTACAGCAAAGGGCGAGGAGATGGATGAACTACAAGGCTTTGAATGTGGAGCTGACGAATATATTGCCAAGCCATTTTCACCCAAGATACTTACAGCCAGAGTTGATGCAATTATAAGACGTGCATATGGTGTTGACAGCAACGAGATAATTGAGATTGGTGGAATTACTATAGATAAAGCAGCACATATCGTTAAGATTGATGGTGAAGAGATAGAGTTAAGCTATAAGGAGTTTGAACTGCTTACTTATTTTGTTGAGAATAAAGGGCTTGCGTTGTCTAGAGAGAAGATTCTTAATAATGTATGGAATTATGATTACTATGGAGATGCAAGAACTATAGATACCCATGTTAAGAAATTAAGAAAGAAAATGGGTGAGAAGGGTGATTACATCAAGACAATCTGGGGTATGGGTTACAAGTTCATTGTTGACTGATTCTGCGTATAAGGAAGGCAATTAAAGATGAAGATACATTCAATTAAGTTTAAGATTACACTTCTTCTGGTAGTTACTGTTACATGTCTTGTGGCTATGCTTATTGGATTTAACAGCATTTTTTCTGAGAAAGTGTATATGAACCGTAAGCAGAAGAGCATGATTAATTCTTATGAGAATGTCAATGAAATCATGCAGAAATATACTGATTCACAGATAGATAAAGATACTATGTGTGCTGATATGGAGAACATATCTACAGCAAAGGGAATATCTGTGCTTGTAGTTGACAGCAGCTGGTGTACCATATATGTAAGTACTCAGGGAGATGATTCAATGATGGAACGTCTTCGCATGAGTATATTTAATGGAGATATTTTTAAGAATAATGGTTCACCTGATAAAGCACCGGAACCTAAGGAACAGGAAGATGATTCAGATAACCCGGCAGACAAGGATGATAAGAAAGATCATAGAAAGCGTCTGGAAGATATTATTGATATGTCTGGTACATCACTTGTTGAGAACAGGACAATTATAAGCTCCAATGATAATTACACATTACAGAAGGTGTATGATGAAAGGCTTGGAGATTACTATCTTGAGATATGGGGTACACTTGACAATGGATATTCAATTATATTAAGAACTCCTATCCAGGGAATAAAAGATAATGTAAATATATCGACAACTCTTATTAAGTATGTTGGAGGAGCAATTCTTGCTGTTGGTATAATTGCAGCATTTGTAGTATCAACATATATTACCAGACCGATTAAGCAGCTTTCTAATATTGCTGAGAAGATGTCAGAGATGGATTTTGATGCAAGATATGAGGGAAGTGATAAGGGAGAGATTGGTCTGCTTGGAAAGAGCATGAACAATATGTCTGAGAAGCTTGAACAGAATATTGCTGAGCTTAAGAAGGCTAACCTTGAACTTAAGAAAGATATTGATAAAAAAGAAAAGCTTGAGATAATGAGAACAGATTTTCTTTCAAATGTATCTCATGAGTTAAAGACTCCTATTGCACTTATACAAGGATATGCTGAAGGGCTTAAGGAAGGAATAACAGATGATCCTGAAAGCATGGAATTTTATTGTGATGTTATTATGGACGAGGCAAACAAGATGAATACAATGGTTAAGCGACTTCTTACACTTAATCAGATTGAATTCGGAAATGATGAGCCTGAGATGGAGAGATTTGATATTAATGAGCTTATTGCTTCTGTAGCAGATGCCAATGCAATAAGAGCGGGACAAAAGAATATGAGTATAGTATTTGATAACCGTAATGAGCATAATTATGTGTGGGCTGATGAATACAAGACAGAGGAAGTGCTTACTAATTATATATCTAATGCACTTAATCACTGTGATGGAAAGCGTGCAATTG
>OCHB01001708.1_pt1 | contig 12312 bp, 10 predicted proteins | sample 1538731 | NCBI WGS metagenome assembly OCHB01 (sample SAMN04571721, study PRJEB22368) | human gut metagenome | biome: human gut; material: stool | host: Homo sapiens | place: Luxembourg | collected 2012-09-20 | reverse complement strand
AAAATTGCCTTCTTCATTGATTTTCCTCCTGTTTAATCTACAGCGGACAAGATGATGTGTGATACACAGCGCATCCTGTCATCCTAGAACAGCTAATATAAGTGGAACCCGCACCACTGCTTGTTACTTCTATATTAAACCCTTAGGATTATTGCTTTAATAATGAAAAATTCCAGATAATGATTAGTTCATTACCTTAAGGTTGATGAATACACCAGCTGGCATCTCTAACTTAGATAATGCATCTACAGTCTTCTGAGATGGTGATAATACATCGATAAGTCTCTTATGAGTTCTCTGCTCGAACTGCTCTCTTGAATCCTTGTACTTGTGAACAGCTCTAAGAATAGTAACAACTTCCTTCTTTGTTGGAAGAGGTACCGGACCACTCACCTGTGCTCCTGTCTTCTTAGCAGTTTCGATGATTTTCTTAGCTGACTGATCAATCAACTGATGATCGTAAGCCTTCAGAGTAATTCTGATTACCTGATTTGCCATAAAAAAAGTCGCCTCCTTCGCACTTTATTGTTTAAGTACGACAAGCGGTGACTGTACACACTCCCACGCGTATCATATAGTCTCATTTATAATTCGACCCACGCGCGTCATTTCTGCGGATTGCAGATGATTTTGGTACAGTGACTTGTCGCCAGTTTCTTCGCCAGAGATATTCTCCAGCATTGACATTCGCTCCACGGAAAACCTGCTTTATTAAAGCAGCAACCTCACGCTTCACAGCTATCAATGTCACAGCAAGTATTAATATACACTACTCTGTATATAAAATCAACAAGAAAAATTGTATTTTTTTTAAAACAAAAAGTCAGGGCATTAAACCTGCCCCGACTTTACAATCCAATTAGTAAATAGAAACTCCAAGTCCCATAGAACTGATTTTCCACTGTCCGTCAGCATATTTGTAATACACATATGCTGAGCTCTTTGAATCATTTCTTTCATGTGACTTAGTATCACCAGAATACTTATATGTATATGAATAACTAATCTTATATCCAACCTTTATTGTCGGACAGCCATCATTTGAATCAACTCTGAAAGTAGTATCTGACATTGAAGTATTAAATGTTGTAATCTTAAAATCAGATATCTGCTTATATGTTGATTTAAATGTATCAACATAGCCATTGTATGTTGACTTTGCAGATGACTGCATATCAGTTGTGAATTTATCACTCACTGTTGAAAAATCACTCTTCTTCTGTGCTGCATCAAAGAACTCTGTTACATCCTTCTTAGCCTGATCCTTAAGACCATTAATCTTATCTTCTGCAAACTTAATATCATATGAGCTGATTGATGTTGTATACTCGTCATATGATGGATATATTTCCTTTGTATAATCCTCAGTAAATTCACTTGTAGCCTTAAGTATTGTTGTTCCATTGAACAAATATGGAATCTTATACACATCATAGCTTGAGTTCTTACCAGAATCCTTGCTCTTATACTGATCCCCAACAAGAACATCATTAATAAATAATGTAAGTCCCTTAGGAACATTTATTGTGCAGTCTGAAACTACTGTATCTTCGGTACTTACTTTATACTTTTTAAAGAATAACATATAATGCTTATCAGTAACTGTAAGAAGTAAATCTTGTGAATCAGCACCCGTAGCTGTCGTATATATAACACTTACGGCCTTGTTACCTGGAAGACGTCCCTTAGAAGAAAAACTGTCAATAACCCTCATATTCCCTACTGCACTTCCTGTTGCTTCTGAATGAGCTGTTATAAATGCATTCTTTGTAAGGAATTCACTATCTGGAATCTGGACAAGTGAATATGCCTTAGCCCAGTCACATTCCTCAACCGCTTTAACATAGCTGCCAGCTGTCTTCTTATAATTAGTAAGACTGTTACCAACACATATAAACACAATAACCGCTGCTATAACCGCAACCACTACTGCACCAATAATTACAATCTTCTTAGAAAGCTTGAATGGTTTCTTTGCAGAATTTCCCATTGTGCCATTCTGTGGCTGCTCATACATTGGTGTAACCTGTGGCTGTACATTAACCTGTGCTGTCTGCACCTCTGGCTGCTGCGGAACTGCATTATCATCTGAAGCTGCTGATCCCTCTGTTACAACAGGTTCAAATTCAAGACGTGTTCCACAATTTGCGCAAAATAATGCGCCTTCATCATTGCTTGTTCCACAATTAGGACAAAACATAAATTAATCCTCCCTCATATGATTAATATAGTAAATCATTTTAAATCATACCATATCTAAATGATTCTTTCAACTAAAATAATAGCTATCCCTGCTGTTTCTGTTTTTCTATTTTTTCTGCGAGATCATTAAGATATTCCCATCGCTCCATCTTTTCTTCAAGCTTTCTCTCCACATCTTCCTTTTCCTTAGTAAGTTCTGCAAGCTTAGAATAAGAAGTTGCATTCTTTACAATCTCGTCATCAAGTTCAGAAACTTTAGTTTCAAGCTTCTCTATATCATCATCGATAGTTTCATATTCTTTCTGTTCCATATATGTGAACTTAATCTTATCCTCATGGCTGTTATATGCTTTCTTCAGCTGCCCTGCTGCCTTTGATTTAGATGTATCAGATATTCCATTTGATGCCATATTATATATAGAAGAAACACATTTATCCCTGTAGTCCGTATAACCGCCTTCGTACTGTGTAAGGTGGCCTCCTGCCTCAAATGCAAATATCCTGTCAACAACTCTGTCAAGGAAATATCTGTCATGTGAAACTGTGATTACAATACCTGCAAATCCATCAAGATACTCCTCAAGAATCTCAAGAGTCTCAATATCAAGGTCGTTGGTAGGCTCATCGAGAATAAGTACATTTGGCGCGCTCATAAGAACACTTAACAGATAAAGTCTTCTCTTCTCACCACCTGACAGCTTGCTTATAGGCGTCCACTGCTGCTTCGGTGTAAAAAGAAACTTCTCACACATCTGTGACGCTGTTGCCTTTCCATCTGCCGTCGTAACATATTCGCCTATGCTTCTTACGAACTCTAGCACAGTAAGGCTGTCGTCAAGTGGTTCGTTCTCCTGCATGAAATATCCGATTCTTACAGTCTCTCCAACCTCAACACTGCCGCTGTCCGGCTCAAGCTGACCTGCTATAATCTTCATAAGCGTAGACTTGCCGCATCCGTTATCACCGACAATACCGATTCTGTCATCTCTTAAAAAAATGTAGGTAAAATCGTCAATTATTGTCCTCTCTCCAAAGCTTTTACAAATGTTATGGAGTTCAACAGTCTTTCTTCCAAGCCTGCTGCTGACTGAATTCATATCCATAAGCTGCTTGTCAAATCTTGCTCTCGCCTGCTTTGAAGCTTCCTTCATATCCTCAAATCTATCAATCCGGGCCTGCTGCTTAGTAGAACGAGCCTGACATCCTCTTCTTATCCACGCGAGTTCCTTCCTTAATATATTCTGTCTCTTGGCTTCAGTCGCCCTCTCCATCTCCTCACGCTGAGTCTTCAGCTCAAGAAAGCCTGAATAATTCGTATCGTAGCTGTACAGGGAAGCTTTATCAAGCTCAACAATCCTGTTAGTTACATTATCAAGGAAATACCTGTCATGAGTAACCATAATAAGTTCTCCCTTGAAATTCTTAATGAACTGCTCCAGCCAGAGTACCATGTCATTATCAAGATGGTTAGTAGGTTCGTCAAGAATAAGAAGCCTTGCCGGCTCAACTAAAGTTCTTGCAAGCGCTGCTCTTTTCTTCTGACCGCCTGATAAAATATTCATCATTGCAGCGTGATTTGTTATTCCAAGCTTGTTAAGAATCTCTTTTGCTTTCGGCTGGCTGTCTGCATGCTTTCCACGCATAACATATTCCAGTACATTTTCATTATCATAATACAGAGGCGTCTGTGCAAGATATGCAAGCTCAATCCCCTTACCCTTTACAACCTGTCCTTCATCTGGCTCTTCAATGCCCGCAATAATCTTTAAAAGAGTAGACTTACCCGTTCCATTCACACCTATAAGCCCAATCTTATCACCACTGTTAATTCCCAGACTTATATTATTAAAAAGTTCCTTTTCTCCGTAGGTCTTGCTGACCTTTTCAACATTTAATATATTCACTATTATCTCCGTTATATAAATTATTTGTCATCATCTGATAGATTATAAAAATTCTTAAGCTTCTGTGCAAGCTCCGGGTCTTTCTTCTGCAGATGTTCATAATGCTTTCTCCTCTGCTCCATCGTGTGCTCATACGCATATGGATTATGAAGCTTCACTCTGTCAAGCATCTGTTTTCTGTGTTCCTTAAGCATCTGTATTGCGTCAGGATTAATCTGTGCCAGCTTCTTCTCAACAACAACGCGGCGCTCATCAATTCTTTTCTCAATATCATCAATATCAAGATTAGGATATTTCTTATCGTCAAACAAATGCATCTCAAGTCGCTCAAGCAGTTCATTCTCATCAAAGAGTCCGATTCTTCCCCATGCAGCATGCTTTTCAGCATCAACAATAACATTCTTCTCATCTTTCTTGACACTGCCAATCTCATCAGCCATCTCTGCTGCCATCTTCTCAAGCCATTCGTCTGCATCCGCACCAAAAGCCCACTCAATCTCAGCAAGCCTTTCGTTATCCTCATGTGCCTCGCCAGAAACAGCCTGCTCTTCTTCCCCCTCCTCGACAGGATAAGGTCTGTCAAGCCCTGCATCTCTTAGGGCAAGCGGAATCGTTCTTCTAACAACACCTTTTTCAACAAACTCACCTGCGCCAAGCTCTCTTAGCTGGTCATTAAGTGTGTGTTCATGCTCTGTAATATAGAATCTGATGCCTTTCTTTTCAAGTGCCTTATATAAAGACATAAGTCTGTCAACTGCCGTCACATCAATAGAACCTACGCCTCCGGCATCTACAATTACCCATTTAGTATTATCATCAAGATTTTTTTCTATATCATCAACAAATGTATTAATATTTGCAAAGAAAAGCGCACCGTTAAATCTGTATATAACCGCACCTTTTATCTTCTTTACATTACGGTATCTGTTAAGACTGTAGAACCCTTCCTGTCCCGTTATAACTCCGAGAAATGCTCTTGGTGGTTCAACCGCTTTGACAATAACAGCTATGAATGAAAGAATAACACCGATTACAACTCCGTATATCGTTCCGAATAACAGAACGCCTAAAAATGCTCCTACAAATATTGCAAACTCCGTATGGTCTGTTTTCCATAATTTAACTGCAAGCCCGAATTCAGTAATTCCTATCAGTGCTGCAACAACAATTCCTGTAAGTATTGGTACAGGAAGATACTCAAGCACCGGTGTTCCAAAAAGCACTATAAGAAGCATTGTCAGAGAAGCTGTTATTGACATAACCTGTGATTTACAACCAAACTGGTCTGCAATTCCTGTTCTTGACACACTTCCATTCAAAGGGCATCCGCCAATTACAGCAGAAGCCGCATTTGCAGCAGCATAAGACAGAATTTCTCTGCTATTGCTTACTTTATAGCCATATTTGTTGGCATAATTATTAGTTGCAAGCAATGTCTGCGCCATGACAACACCTGCCACTGAAAGTCCAAGAAGTATTATATCTGACGGATTCTTAAACACAACTGACATATCAGGAAGTGAGAATCCAGGCAGCCCTTTATCAACATGCGGAAGAAGCTTAACACCGAATCTGTCAATATGAAAAATTGCAGTTGCAAGTGCACCAAGTACCATAAGAAGTACTGACATCGGAAACTTTGGAATGAACTTCTTCGCAACAAGAATAATCACTACTGTTCCGACTCCAAGCACTGCTGACAACAGATTAAACGACTTCATCTCCCCGGCTATATGTATAAAAAGCTTTATTGCCTCTCCTGTTCCCGCATTACCACCAAACAGCTTCGCAGTCTGCATAAGAATTATTGTCACACCAATACCGCTTATGAATCCACCCATTACAGGTGTCGATATGTAATTGACAATACGCCCTGCTTTGATAAAGAAGAAAAGCAGCAGCCACAATGCTGCAACTAAAGTTATCGACGGAACTACTGCCTTCGCCTCCTCAGAGCCTGACACTATCCCAAGCGTTGCAAGTGTTCCACCGACAAGTGCCGCCGGAGTTGCATCCACTCCGAACACAAACTGTGGCGAAGATGTCACAAGTCCATATATAAGCACTGGCAGAATAGAGCAGTACAGACCATACACCGCTGGCAGTCCCGCAATCTGTGCATATCCCATTGATATAGGAATTGACACAAGAGCAACAATTATTCCTGATACAATATCTTTCCGTATATTCTTTAAACTAACATTTTTCAATATGCAACGCCCCTTAATCAGATTTCGATAGAAATATATTAACATAAAACATGCCTGTTCAAAACATTTTTGCACGATTGCAGTTATTAATATTTTCGTATATAATTATTTAATAACAAATGCGGTACCAAACTGCAACACATTTTTATATAGAAAAGGATACTTAATTATGTTTATAGCTGACAACTGGAAAGATTATGAAGTAATAGATACCTCTAAGGGCGAAAAACTTGAACGCTGGGGTAAGTATATTCTTGTACGCCCGGACCCACAGGTAATATGGGACACTCCTAAGAAAGAGCGTGGCTGGAAGAATATGAACGGTCATTACCACAGAAGTTCTAAGGGCGGCGGAGAATGGGAGTTCTTTGACCTTCCACAGCAGTGGCAGATTCACTACAACAGTCCTTCATTTGAACAGGAGCTGACATTCAACTTAAAGCCATTCAGCTTCAAGCACACAGGAATATTCCCTGAACAGGCTGCTAACTGGGACTGGTTTGGAAAGATAATCTCTGATGCCAGGAAAAAGCGTGGCAGCGAACCTGTAAAGGTTCTTAACCTGTTTGCTTATACAGGTGGAGCAACACTTGCATGTGCAGCCGCTGGTGCTAATGTTACACATGTAGATGCTTCTAAGGGTATAGTCGCATGGGCTAAAGAAAATGCACAGTCTTCAGGACTTATTGACAAGCCTATCCGCTGGATAGTTGATGACTGTGTAAAGTTTGTAGAAAGAGAGATAAGAAGAGGCAACCATTACGACGCAATCATCATGGATCCACCTTCATATGGACGTGGTCCTAAAGGAGAAATCTGGAAAATAGAAGAAGCCATACACCCACTTGTTAAGCTTTGTGCACAGCTTCTTTCTGATGAACCATTATTTTTCCTTATTAATTCATACACTACAGGTCTTCAGCCAGCCGTTCTTACTTATATGTTAAGCACAGAACTTAAGAGCTTTGGCGGACACTGTGATTCACAGGAAGTAGGTCTTCCTGTTTCAAGTAACGGACTTGTACTTCCATGTGGAGCTTCTGGCCGCTGGATGAAATAATTAATACACAACACCATCGAGTGACGGCGATTCTTCGCCGTCATTCACAATTCTGATAACAAGATGATTAGGCAGACATGTGATTGGCATTAAAGGCTCAGATATATAACCCATGTTCACACACAGCTTATCCGGACAGCTTGCATCAGCAATCTTAATCTTTCCATTCTCGACAAGAATATCATTATACTCTCCATCCCCGTATTCAATCCTGAACGTGTACGGATTCTTAACATCATCTAACGAAACAGTTCTTAACAATTCGTTATCTCTGTATATATAAGCGGTCTTTCTACCGTCATTCTTTCCTGATTTCATATATATAATAGAAGCCACACTTGCACCGACAAGCAGGACAATCACAGCCACCACTGCAACAACTCTTTTTTTCACAATCTCCTCCATCTGCTACATAGTATATTTTTTAGGAATATATCTGTCTGCAAAGAAGCACACAAGACCCGTAAACAGACCTGTTATAACTCCGCTTATCACAAGGAACGGCATGTACGCAAATATACCTGACAATCTGAGTATGAAAAATGCAGCAAGAATCTGACCTGCATTGTGCGACACCGCGCCAAGTATTCCCGTAAGAAATATATACTGTCCCCTAAGCAATTTATTAACAGCTGCCATCACAATAAGGCATAAGAATCCACCACTTACACTATATATAAATGATACCGCCTGCCCTGTAAATATTGTAGCCAGTATAATTCTCATAGCCAGCACAATAGCTGCATCACTGAATTTATACCTTTTTAATACAAAAAGTGTGACTATATTGGCAAGTCCTAACTTAACTCCCGGTATTGGAACAAGCGTAGGTATTGCTGATTCCACAACAAATATTGTCAGTGCTATTGTTGTAAGCAATGCCAGCGTTGTAAGTCTCTTAACATCAAAAGTTTTCTTCATATCTGCCTCCGCATAAATATTACCTATGCATTTTAACAGACATTTCATATTAAGACAATAATTCGTTAAATTAATTCAAATTCGTGCAAAATCAGTTTGACAGTTTACAAAAATATAGTATAATCATTTGGCTTTATAAATATACGAAAGTGAGGAAATCCTATGGTAAAAGACATGACAAATGGTTCGCCTTCCAGGCATATTCTTGGATTTGCAGTTCCAATGCTGTTCGGAATGCTGTTTCAGCAGTTCTACAACCTTGTTGACACAATAATCGTTGGTAAAACTCTCGGTGTTGAAGCTCTTGCCGGAGTTGGAGCAACAGGTTCTATCAACTTCATGATAATCGGTTTCTGTATGGGAGTCTGTAACGGATTCGTGATTCCGGTTGCCCAATGCTTTGGTGCAAAGAAGCCTGCTGACCTTAGAAAATATGTATTTAACGGATATATCTGCAGTATTGTGTTTGCCATAGTGCTTACGCTTGCATCCGTAATATTCTGCCGCAGGATACTTATTATCATGAATACACCGGCAGATATTATTGACCATGCCTACAATTACATAGTAGTTATATTCATAGGAATCCCAACCGTGTTCCTATACAACATGGTATCCGGTGTTATCCGCTCGCTCGGCGATAGTAAGACACCTGTAGTTTTCCTGGTGCTTTCTTCAATAATAAATGTAGTACTTGATTTCTTTCTTATTCTTGTATGTAAGATGGGTGTTGCCGGAGCTGGCTGGGCAACTGTAACATCACAGTTAATTTCGGGACTTACCTGCCTTATATATATGTATAAGAAATATGACATCTTAAAAGGTGACAAATCAGAAAGGGTACTTGATAGAAGATTTATCACTAACCTGTGCATGAACGGTGTTCCAATGGGACTCCAGTATTCAATAACAGCCATCGGAAGTACAATCCTTCAGGCTGCTGTCAATACACTTGGTTCAACATATGTAGCTGCAATGACTGCCGGTTCTAAGATGTTCAACTTTACCTGTTGTCCATTTGATGCTCTCGGCTCAACCATGGCAACCTATGCCGGACAGAATGTTGGAGCTGCCAAGATTAAAAGACTTGGTCAGGGCGTACGCTCTGCTATGATAATTGGTTCAGTATACAGTGTTCTTTCACTTATTGCACTGTATTTCACTACAGATTATATTGCATTATTATTCGTTAATGCATCAGAGACAACAATTATTACTCTTACAAGACAGTTCATTCTTGCATCTGCATGCTTCTACATTCCGCTTACAGGTGTTAACGTAGTCCGCTTCTGCATACAGGGTATGGGCTTCTCAGTATTTGCAATATCAGCAGGTATCTTAGAGATGATTGGCCGTGCATTTGCAGCCATCATACTCATTCCAAGTATTGGATTCATGGGTGCATGCCTCGCCTCACCAATCGCATGGATTGCTGCTGACGCATTTTTGTTTCCTGCATTCATACATTGTGCCAGGAAGCTTCATGCCAGACATTCTAAATAATTTTAAATATGCGAAATGCTGTCCGTCTTATTCAGACCGGACAGCATTTCGCATAATATCTATCTTGTAACATAAACAGCTTGTCTCTTTAAAGAAACATATCGCTCCTCAAATATTTTCAAATTCCTTGTAACCATGCCTGTCATAGGATCAGCAACATAAACTTCATTATTATCAAGGTCATATCCTACAACTACTACACAATGTTCAGGCGCAATCCACGTGTATTCGCGCCCATCAAGAGTAAGCGTCTTCGATTCATAAGCTGGAGCCATACCCATCGTATTCCACACAATCATAGGTACTCCCTGTGAAACATACTCCAATATCTTCTCAAATGATACACCGCTTACATTTGATGCTTTCATACTGACATTATTCTTTTTGAAATAAAGATTTGCAGCATCAACTATCGGCTGTGCCATACATCCGAAACTGCCAGCATCCCTTGGATTTCCAAGAAACATCTTGTAATAACTTCCATTACCTTTCTTTAAATAATCATCCGCCATAGTTTCTTTCTTAACATTTATTCCATAATAATTCAGCACAGATGTCAGAGAAGTAATTTCGCATCCTGTAGGAAGTTCCGGATTCTGATTTAACCATTTAAAATCTTCTATCTTATAATAATTCTCAATAGTCTCTGTCTGCATCTGCACATTTTCAGTTCCGAGCTCAGCTATCTCTCCAGCTTCTTCCATCTGAACCAATTCTACATCAACTAATGCGGTATCTTCGTTGTGGTTAATCTCGTCATTACTTGATTTCAGGTTTATCACACTTTTAATTTCATCATAATAACCATTTTCATAATTCATAAATAAAACTACAACCGCCAGAATTATCATTACAAATGTAGCTGCTATCAATATTTTTGTCACTGCTATCTGCCTTCTGGCAGCCTGCTTATTGTACCTTCTTACTGCTGTTCTTGCGTTTATAACATCACCAATTTAACCTTTCCCCTATACAGATTTTATTATTCCCTCTATTTCAATATACGAAAATAGACTTAAATTGGTTTAAAATTATATCAAAAACTTACATTAATTTAACAACCTGACAATTATCAGTCATTCCATCCCAGAATTTATCCAGTGGTGTTCCTCTGAATTTTGCTATAATACTGCAGTTCATCGCACCATGACCAACAATCAGTATATCTTTGCCACTATTAACCTGTGGCATAACCACATTGTCTATAAACTCTCCTGTTCTTGCAAAAAGCTGTTCAAAACTTTCTCCGCCTTCAACCGTCACATAATCCTCTGGATTTTTAAAAAGAGAATTAATTGGACAATCCTTTATTGCAAATGAATTCTCTATTCCCTCATATATTCCAAATCCCATCTCAACAAGCCTGTCATCTGTATATACAGGTACTCCCCTTCCTTTGAGAAAAATCTCGGCGGTCTCTTTTGCTCTTGCCAAAGGTGATGAATAACACTCATCAAAATGTATATCTGCATACTTTTTCCCAGCCTCTGCCGCCATCATTCTGCCTTCATCATTAAGCGGTATATCTGTTCTTCCCTGCAATTTATGACGCACATTCCAGTCCGTCCTGCCATGACGCATTATGTATAGCATGTTGTACTCCTCTTTTTATCACACTCTGGTTCTCTCATCGCTGCTCGTGCAAAAAAGGGTTTCCGAGAAACCCGGAAACCCTTGAAAGAACTGTATTAATAACAATTACTCAATGATTGTAGCAACAGCACCAGAACCAACTGTTCTACCACCCTCACGGATAGCGAAACGAAGACCCTGCTCCATAGCTACGTTATGGATAAGTTCAACTGTCATCTCTACGTTATCACCAGGCATGCACATTTCTGTACCAGCTGGAAGCTCACAAACACCAGTTACATCAGTTGTTCTGAAGTAGAACTGTGGTCTGTAGTTGTTGAAGAATGGAGTATGACGTCCACCTTCGTCCTTTGTTAATACGTAAACCTGAGCTGTAAACTTGTGATGAGGTGTGATTGAACCTGGCTTGCAGAGAACCTGTCCTCTCTGGATTTCGTCTCTCTGAACACCTCTAAGAAGTGCACCAATGTTATCACCTGGCTGAGCCTCATCAAGAAGCTTTCTGAACATCTCGATACCAGTTACAACTACCTTACGGATATCTTCGTGGATACCAACGATTTCAACTTCCTCATTAACGTGGAGAACACCTCTCTCTACTCTACCAGTAGCAACAGTACCACGTCCTGTGATAGAGAATACATCCTCTACAGGCATAAGGAATGGCTTATCTGTATCTCTTTCTGGATCTGGAACATACTCATCAATAGTATGCATAAGCTCAAGGATCTTATCTCCCCATTCGCTGTTAGGATCTTCAAGAGCCTTAAGAGCTGAACCCTGGATGATTGGAGTATCATCTCCTGGGAATCCGTACTCGTTAAGAAGTTCTCTGATTTCCATATCTACTAATTCAAGAAGTTCTGGATCATCAACCATATCACACTTGTTCATGAATACAACGATGTAAGGAACACCA
>OCHB01001702.1_pt1 | contig 12363 bp, 12 predicted proteins | sample 1538731 | NCBI WGS metagenome assembly OCHB01 (sample SAMN04571721, study PRJEB22368) | human gut metagenome | biome: human gut; material: stool | host: Homo sapiens | place: Luxembourg | collected 2012-09-20 | reverse complement strand
ACAAACCAGACCCAGCGCGAACGTCACCAGTAGATAGGCAATGCCGGCCGCCACTTGACCGTCGCGAATCGCGGTGAAGCCTTCCAATGCCAACGTCGACATCGTAGACAAACCGCCGCATACGCCCATGCCGAGCCCACGGCTGGTGAGCTCCTTGGCACGCGTGTCGAACCGGGAAGAGCCGGCCAAATAGGCGGTCAGACCCGCATAGCAGAAGCAGGCCAGCATGTTGGCCACAAACGTGCCGGTATGGAAGCTGCCGGCTGCGGGAATCTGCGCGAACGCATAGCGAATCGCGGTGCCGATGGCACCGCCGCAGAAGACGACCAACACAATATCAAGATGGATATCGGGGAGTTTGTGCGCCGGGGGAGTGGCCGTGCGCGTGCCCGGCCGGGCACCTGCGGATGGGGATTGCGAGCCCATAATAGCCTTTCCTGAAACCGCTGAATCCCGCTGAAGACACAACGATTCCATGCAATGTCAAATCGTGTGTAGGAACTATCAGCAGTGTGCGGTTCGAAACAAGTTCAGGCGGGTTCCATCGCCGAATCCCAGCCTACTCGTGCAGAAGACATCCATGGGCGTGTCGCCGTTTTACTTCAAGTACTTGAGGTTTTTAGAGTTGTCGATATGAGCACAACGACCGCATGGCATACGATTCGCGAGGCGTCGGTGATTTCCGGGCTTCCGGAGTCCACGCTGCGTTACTACGAGCAGATCGGCATTATCGCTCCCATCACTCGCGACCCGAGTTCGGGGCATCGCGCCTATTCGGACGCCGATCTCGAACGGCTGACCACAGTATCCTGTCTCGCAGCCACGGGCATGCCGCTCGAATCGATGCGCACGTACCTCGCCAACTCGCAGGGCGGGCGAGAAGGTGCACGCCGCCAGATGGAACTGCTCGACGCGCAGGCCCTGCGTCTCGCTGCCAAAGCCGAATCCATTCGAATGCAGCAGGCGTACGTATCGTTCAAGACACTGTACTGGCGGGCTAAGGCTGAGGGGCGCGACGAGGAGGCGCAGCAGCTCATCGAAGAAAACCGGAACATCATCGAACAGGTGAAGCGCCTGCAAACCGACGTCAAACAATAAACGACAATAGACAGATATTCCCAACAAAGGAGTGATTGACATGACCGAAATGATGAAAGCTGCGATTTTCGTTGAGCCTGGCAAGATGACCGTGGAAGAAGTGCCAAAGGCGGCACTTCAGCAGGATGATGACATCGTGATTCGCATGGTGCGCACCTGTGTATGCGGCTCTGATTTGTGGTTCTTCCGTGGGCTGAGCGGACAGGCCGCACACAGTCAGGTGGGCCACGAAGCCATTGGCGTGGTCGAGGAGACTGGCGCGGCGGTCGAATCCGTTAAGCCAGGTGATTTCGTGGTCGTGCCATTCCCGTACAGCTGCGGCAAGTGCCCGGTATGCAAGGCCGGCTTCGAATCCGTGTGCCCGCACGGGGGCTACTTCTCCGCTTGTCAGGCCGAATACCTGCGTGTGCCCGAGGCGGACGGCACCGTGGTCAAGGTGCCCGGTTCACCGGAAGATTATTCCGATGAACAGCTCGCATCGCTGCTGACCATTTCCGATGTGATGTCCACCGGTTATCACGCGGCGGTTTCTGCCGAGGTCAAGCCCGGTGACACAGCCGTGGTCATGGGCGATGGTGCAGTCGGCCTGTGCGGTGTGATTGCCGCCAAGATGCGTGGTGCCACGCGCATTATTGCCATGAGCCGTCACGAGGATCGCGCGGCGCTCGCCCGCGAATTCGGTGCGACTGATATCGTGCCCGAGCGTGGCCAAGAGGCTATTGACAAGGTGCTGGAGATGACCGGTGGCTATGGTGCGGACGCGGTGCTCGAATGCGTGGGCTCCAAGCAGTCCTTCGACACGGCGATTGGCCTGATTCGCCGCGGTGGCGTGATTGGTCGTGTGGGTCTGCCGCACGACGTGGAGATCAGCGCCGAAGGCACGTTCTACGGCAACATCGGCATCAAGGGCGGCCCGGCTCCCGTGCGCCACTACGATATTGACGGTGGTCTGCTGGATGCGGTGCTTAAAGGCGAGATTAACCCTGGCCGCGTGTTCACCGCCGAATATGACCTCGACCATATTCAGGACGCTTATGAGGCCATGGACCAGCGCAAAGTTATTAAGGCGTTGATCCGGTTCTAATCGCGTGGTGTGACGGGGTTTACCGCAGTGGTATTTAACGTCCGTATGTATGCGTCCCCTTTGTAAGGCCGCATACATACGGACGTTGTGATGTGTCTGACGCGGTTTACGCTGAACGATTGTGGTGACGCAAACCGGTCACCTGTTACTCGGCGAGCAGTGCCTTGTACTGTGCAGCGGACTGGGCGAGGGCCTCGTCGGTGATGCCGAAAGCGCCGCACGTGGCGAACGGCTTGAGTCAGGTCGCGCCGATGTATAAGCCGTGCCCTCGATCGGAATAAGCAGCTGCTCGATGGGGTAGTGGCCGGGGTGCCGGTCTGGTAGGCCGATTCCGGCGAACCGGTGGACACTGCGCATCGCGTCGGGAACCGTGGCCAAGGCGTACACCGAACTCGCCGACTGCGGCATCATCGACACCGGTGCCGGCCGCGCGGCGCGTGTAAAACGGGTCAAGCCGATTCCCGAACCGCTGGTGCGCGCGGCCAAGACCTATGCCGACGAGGCCCGCCGGCTTGGCGCGAGCCTCGATGACGCCTTCAACGCCCTGTGCGCGCAGTGGTAAAGCGCGCACCGATGCGAAGCCTACACGGGGTGCACCGTCAGCGAAAAGTCGCCGATGGTGCTGACGGTCGAGGGTGAGGCCAGATTGCAGACATCTCGCAAGCAGTACGTGGCATACAGCGGAAGATAGGTTGTTCCGCCGTCCTGCGCAATATTGGAGCGGGACAGCACCACGCCCTGCGAGATGCGATATTCGGCATTGGCCAATACGGCGTCGATGGCGGCGTGCGTGCGGTAGCTGCGCCCCGACTTGACCTCGAACGGCATCACAGAATCGGCGTTCGTGTCAGCGATGAAATCGACTTCACCATGTTTCTTTGCCATGTAGTAATACAGCGGAATGCCTTGCGCCGTCAGCTCCTGAGCAATCACGTTCTCGTAGATGGCACCCAGATTCGGTGAGGAATCATCAAGGTATGCGGCTTGCGCGGTCGGTTGCGGGTATCGTGCCATGAGCATACCGGTATCAGACTGGTACAGTTTGAACTTCGGTGATTGCGCCGTGCGTTTCAATGGTGTTTTCGGCTCGGTGGCGCAGTTGGTTTTCAATGCCACACCCGCATCGACAAGCCAAAGAAAATCCTTCTGATTGCGGTCGTACCGAGCACCGGGGCTGATGGAGGAGACGGCGAATCTGCCGTTACCGTCAATCAGCTGAGTGGGGAGCTGGTCGAAGATCTCCTGCACCTGCAATGCGCGATTGCCTGCGTACTGCGAAATATCGTGGCGATATTGCCGGTTCAACTCGTTCTGCACCGCGCGCACAGCCGCCAAATCACCCTTGGTGTCCAGAAAACGTTGCACGACTTCCGGCATGCCGCCGACTACCAGATAGGTGCGGAAGTTCGTCATCATTGCATCGTGAATGTACCGGTCGATTGGCGTGACCGACCGGCAGGATTCTCGGATGTTTTCAAGTGTCGACTTCTGTACGCCGATGGCCCAACAGAATTCCTCAAAATCCATGGGACGCATGGTTTTTTCGATGACCGAGCCAACGGGGTAGGAGCGTACGCCCTTGAACTCAGTGCCGAGCATGGAACCGGAGAACACATAATCGAAACGGCCATCGGCCACCAGAAACTTGACCATGGTCATCACATCCGGTGCCTCTTGCACCTCGTCGATGAAAATCAACGTATCACCGGGAATGAGCGTTGAAGGTGAGAACAAGGTAAGGCGGCTGATGAACTCCTGCACGTCGTTCGCCGATGCGAGCGCTCGGGCCGCCTGCTTGTTCTCGTACAGGTTGATTTCAAGGTAATGGGCGTATTCGTGCTTGGCGAACTCGCGTACCGCGTAGCTCTTGCCGATCTGGCGAGCGCCGGTCAGCAGCAGTGCTTTGCCGGTACCGCTCCGCTTCCATTCCAGCAGATCGTCCGAGATTTTGCGCTCAAGCATGGCAGCTCCTTTCCGAATCCCTTATGAGGGTAGCATTTTCTGCCTTGTATGTGCAAAATGCCGCATTTCAAAATGGGGCTTTGGTGCAAAATGCCGCATTTTAAAGTAGGGTTTTGGTGCAAAATGCCGTGTAAATGGTGAATTGGACGTGCTTGTAAGGGGAGCTGGATGATCGTGCGGCTGGATGACCTTGTAACTAAATGATTGAACGATTGCGCGGCCGTCGTTTGCGTGGCCGCAAAGTTGTGTGGGCTGTTCGCGAATTATGCGCGGTCGGCCGTCATGTGCCTGCGCTTGGGGTGCTCGATAAGTAGCGCTCGCTTCTTGGCGTCCTCGGCGGTCGAAGCCGGTACGCCGTCGGAGGAGGCGTCGATGATGCGCTGCAGGTAGCCGTATAGGGTGTGCAGCTCGTCGTCATTCAGACAGTCCAGCATAGAGGGGCCTGATCAAAACCAGTTCACGAGGTCCTTTTTGCTTTAATCCCCGCTGAGAGCGCGTAGCGCCGGAGGATGATCGGATGCCGCGACGCCGAATCAAGATTCAGCCGCTCGCCGACCAGCCCGACCAGCAAGGAACCGGATTCGCGCATCGGCGGCATGCGCGCTGCTATTCGCGCTGAAACAGCATGGCATGGGTGCGCTGACACCGCGCCGGCGCAAAGGCCATCAGTGAAAATGGGGAATCGGATTGCAGGTGGCGGACGGTGCCCAAGACGAAAGATTCTCGTCCGGCGTTCAGCCGCCGTCGTTGGCCGTGATGATACTGGAGACCATGAAACTCAGGCGGCGGCAGCCAAGGGCGAAGTCGAGAAAGAGGTGACGGCGTGACACTTGAACAGAGGTCAGATAGCGCGGCGGCAGGCCACGAGGCATGTGACCAGCCGATCAGGAGCCTGGAAATCCTCAACCAATGCGTTCCGCTGTTCGAGACGCTGAAGGATCCGAACCGGCAGCAGTTGCTGGTGCAATTGGTGTGCCATGGGCCGCAGACGGTGGGGGAGCTGGCCGAATCGTCGGCACTGTCCCGCACGGCCGTGTCCCATCACATCAAACTGCTGGAACAAGCCGGATTCATCGAAATCAGCAAAGACGCCACCCGCCGCATTTGCTCGGTGCGTGCGGATCGATGGCTGCCGCTGCTCGATGAACTGTCTTCCGCCCTGAAAGCCGACCTTGCGGCGGCGGAGCAGTGCCGAGCATGAGCGACGATCAACGGCCGCAGGCGATTGAGGTGCGCGGTGCGCGCGTGCATAACCTCAAGAACATCGACATCGACATTCCGCTGGGCGAACTGGTGGGCGTGGCCGGCGTCTCCGGTTCGGGCAAAAGCTCTCTGGCGCTCGGCGTGCTGTATGCGGAAGGTTCGCGGCGCTACTTGGAAGCGCTGTCCACGTACACGCGCCGTCGACTGACTCAAGCCAGCCGCGCCCAGGTGGACGAAGTGCTGCATGTGCCGGCCGCGCTGGCCCTGCACCAGCGGCCCACTGTGCCCGGCATCCGTTCGACGTTCGGCACGATGACCGAATTGCTCAACAGCCTGCGACTCCTGTTTTCCCGCGTCGCCTCGCACGTGTGCCCGCATTGCGGGGCGCGCAATGAACCGACGCTGAACGTGGCGGCCGGCCTGCCCATCACCTGTGCTGGCTGCGGCAAGGAATTCCACGCGCCCGGCGCCGAATTGCTCGCCTTCAACTCGGCCGGCGCCTGCCCGACCTGCTCCGGCACCGGCATCGTGCGCGAAGTAAACCGCGCGGCCCTGGTCCCGGACGAGTCGAAAAGCGTCGACGACGGTGCGGTGCTGCCATGGGGCTCGCTCATGTGGGACCTTATGAAGCAGGTGTGCGGTGCGATGGGCGTACGCACCAACGTGCCGTTCAGCGAGCTCACGCCCGAAGAGCGTGACATCGTATTCAACGGGCCAGCCGTCAAAAAGCACATCCTCTACAAGCCGAAGAAAGGCGACGATTTCGCCGAACTCGACTTCACCTACTTCAACGCCGTATACACGGTGGAGAACGCGCTCGCCAAAGCCAAGGACGAGAAGGGCCTGAAGCGTGTGGTCCGGTTCCTCAAGGAAGGCTCATGCGCCGACTGCGGCGGCACACGACTGAGCGTCGCCGCCCGGGCCCCGCATGTGCGCGGGCTGAACTTGGCCGAAGCCGGCGCGATGACCTTGGACGCGGCGGCGGATTGGGTGCGCGGAGTGCCGGAATCCCTGCCCGCCGACATGCGGCCGATGGCCGCCAACATCTGCGAATCGTTCTTGGATGTGGCCCGACGGCTGCTCGATCTGGGCCTCGGCTATCTGGCGCTTGACCGCGCCGGCGCCACACTTTCCACCGGCGAACGCCAGCGTGTGCAGCTCGCCCGAGCCGTGCGCAACCGCACCACCGGCGTGCTGTATGTGCTCGACGAACCATCCATCGGTCTGCATCCCTCGAATGTGGACGGGCTGCTCGGCGTGATGCACGACTTGGTGGCGGACGGCAATTCCGTGGTGGTCGTGGACCATGATGTGCGTGTACTCAAAGCGTGTGACCATCTCATCGAAATGGGACCGGTCGCCGGTGCCGGAGGTGGGCGTGTGATTGCGCAAGGCACGGTCGGCGAAGTGGCGGCGAATCCAAGCAGTCGTATTGCGCCGTTCTTGTCCGGCAAGGTGAGCGCGCGTATACGTGAGCGTGTGACTGAATCACAGGTGTTCGACCTCGGCCACATCCGCATGACAACCAGTCAGCTGCATACAGTCAAGCCGTTGGACGTTGATATCCCGCGCGGCCGGCTCGTGGCGGTGACCGGCGTCTCCGGCTCCGGCAAAACCACGATGGTGCTCGAATCGCTGATTCCCGCGCTCAAAGTGCAGGCAGCGGGGGAGCGGTTGCCGGAACACGTGCTCGAGCTTAAAGCCGAGGGCATCAATCGCGCGAATCTCATCGACGCCACACCGATCGGCGCGAACGTGCGTTCTACCGTGGCCACTTATGCCGATATTCACGACGAATTGCGGCGCGCCTTTGCCCGATGTGAGGCGGCTAAGACGGGCGGCTGGAAGGCCGGCGATTTCTCATACAATACCGGCCGACTGCGTTGCCCTACGTGCGACGGCACCGGTTCGATCTCGCTCGACGTGCAGTTCCTGCCGGATGTGACCATCGAATGCCCGGATTGCGGCGGCTCCCGGTACGCGCCCGAAGCTGATGCGATTCGGCGTGCGGTTAAGGGAGAATCTCGCCTTTCGTTGAGTTTGCCCCAACTCATGGCAATGAGTGTGGACCAGGCTCTGGCCGTGACCAGCGACCTCAAGAAGGTTCACGCACGTCTGACCACCCTGCACGATCTGGGTCTCGGCTACCTGACGCTCGGCGAACCGACCCCGGCGCTTTCGGGCGGCGAAGCCCAGCGGCTGAAACTCGCCAGCGAAATGGGCAAGGCCCAATCGGACGCGGTATTCGTGTTCGACGAGCCGACCATCGGCCTCCATCCGCTCGACGTTCGCGTGCTGCTGGGCGTGTTCGACCGGCTCGTGGTGAGCGGCGCGACCGTCGTGGTCATCGAACATGACCTCGACGTGATCGCCAATGCGGATTGGATTATCGATATGGGTCCGGGCGGCGGCGAAAGCGGCGGACGCATCGTCGCCACCGGAACGCCGGAACAGGTCGCGGCCAATCCGAACAGCATCACCGGGCGGTATCTGCGCTGACTTGTATGGCGGTCACGCGCCTTTGCATAGGACCCTGCGCGAGTAGGATAGCCGTCCATGGTGCAGATTCATGGCATTAGACGCGCAAGCGCGGACGCGAAATATCGGCAGATGACCGGGCAGCCGGTCAAACCGCTGATCCTCAAACTATGCCTGCCGGCCGTCATTTCCAATCTGGTGACTACTGCATACAACCTGACTGATACCTTTTTCATCGGCCAGCTCGGCACCGCGCAGTCCGGTGCTATCGGCATCGCGTTCTCCATCATGACCGTGATGCAGGCGCTCGGCTTCTTCTTCGGCAACGGCGCGGGCAACTCGATGAGCCGCGAACTCGGCAAGCAGAACAATGATCGCGCCTCCCGACTACTGGCCGTGGGCTTTGCGGGCGCGGTGATCTCCGGTCTGGTGATTGCCACAATCGGACTGCTGACCCTGCGGCCACTTGTCGTCATGCTGGGCTCGACCTCGACGATCGCCCCATACGCCGTGCAATATCTGACGCCGTTGCTGGTCGCCGCACCCTGCGTGTGCGGTTCGTTCGCACTCAACGGATTGTTGAGATACCAAGGTCAATCGGCGTTCGGCATGATTGGTCTGGTGTCCGGCGCGCTGTTGAATTTCCTGCTTGCGCCATTGTTCATTTTCGTGGCCGGTCTGGGGATTTTCGGTGCCGGCCTCGCCACCGCCATCTGCCAGACGGTGAGCTTCACGATTCTGACCACGATGAGCCGCAAATTCGGCGTGATGAAACTGTCCCTGCGCAATTGCAAACCGGATATGCTGCTCATGCGCGAAGTGGCTGGCGGCGGCCTGCCTTCGCTGATCCGCCAAGGCGCCGGCTCGATTTCCGTGACTTGCGTGAACATTGCCGCCAATCCATTCGGCGACGCGGCCATCGCCGGCATGGCCATCGTGATGCGCATCATGTTGGGCGCCAATTCGGTGATCGTGGGTCTCGGCCAAGGCTTTCAGCCGGTATGTGGTTACAACTACGGGGCCGGCCTGTTCGCGCGAGTCAAAGAGGGATATTGGTTCTGCGTGCGGCTCGCCACCTGCGTGCTCGTGGCGTTGGCAGCGCTGCTGTGGATTTTCGCGCCGCAACTGGTCGAGATCTTCCGTTCCGACCCAGCCGTGGTGGCGGTGGGCGTGGCCGCGCTGCATATTCAATGCTGCACGGTGATTCTCAATGGCTTCAACATGATGGGCAATATGATGACCCAGACCATGGGCCGCACCGGCATCGCCTCGTTTCTGGCCTTGTGCCGGCAAGGCCTGTTCCTGGCACCGATTGTGCTGATTCTGCCGATGATATTTGGCGTGCTTGGTGTGGAGATGGCGCAATCGGTGTCCGACGTGCTGACATTCGTGGTCACCATCCCGTTCATGCGGCGAATCCTGCACGAATTGCGGTGAATGGTAGATGGCAACTATGAATAATCGAAGTGCAAAGCGGGTGCCGGGCGTTCCTTCTCCCGCGTATATCGAATCGCTGTACCGCACCATGGCTGCCGCCCTTGGCCCGACCGGATGGTGGCCGGCTGAAACCACATTCGAGATTATGGTGGGCGCGGTGCTGACGCAGAATACGGCGTGGGGCAATGTGAATCGTTCGCTTGCGGCGTTGAACGCGGAGGGTGTGCTCGAACCCCATAAGCTGGCGATTATGGGGCCAGCGCATCTGCAGGAACTTATTCGCCCGTCCGGCTTTTATGTCAACAAATCCAAGACGGTACAGTCACTGAGCCGATGGTATGTGGAGCGTTGCGGAGCCTCACCTGAGGGCGCGGCAGATATTCCCGACGCCGAATTGCGGACCGAATTGCTCGGATTATTTGGTATCGGGGGCGAAACGGCCGACGACCTGATGCTATATGTGTTTTCGCGCCGCACATTCGTGGCCGATACTTATGCTCGCCGACTATTCGCCTTCCTCGGATTTGATGTGCCAGCCGGCTATCTGGCATTCCACAAGGCCTATTCGCCCGTGGTGCTGGATACGAGCCTCAGTGTCAAGGATTTGCAGGAATTCCATGGGCTCATTGACGAGTTCGGCAAGGCCTACCGCGACGACGCGGCCAAAAGCGAGTCCTTTTTGGGTGGATGGAGGGCTTGACTGCACGGCGAATCGTTCTCAATAAGAAAAGTGTGAGGCCCGCACGGTGCCAATCGCACATCTGAATCCTTGACTGGCTGCGCTCGATGCTGGGTGTCGAAAACGAGTCTGTGACAGAATAGTTCGACCGACGCAATCGCCAAAACGCCGAACAGGAGCCAATGATGACCGAAGACAAGCCGATCGCCAAGCCGATTATCGATGATGCGACGCGCGAGAAAATGGCGCTTATGTTCTCTGGCGAGGTCTACCTGCCGGATGATGTGGACGGCTTTTTTGATCTGCAGGGCGCCCAGCGTGATCTCCAGCTCGAACTCAACGCCACGCCGCTGACCAACCCGAAGCGCCGTACCGAACTCATGCAGGCGTTCTTCGGCGCGGCGGGGGAGGGTCTGTACCTCGAATGCCCGGTGTATGCGAACTGGGGCTGCAATACTTATTGGGGCGAGCGCTGTTACGCCAACTTCAACCTGACGCTGGTGGACGATGGTGAGATCTTCATCGGATCCCACACCATGATCGGCCCCAACGTCACGCTTGTAGCCACCGGCCATCCCGTGCGTCCGGACCTGCGCTATCAGGGTGCCCAGTATTCGTTGCCAGTCCACATCGGCGAGAACGTCTGGATCGGCGCGAATGTCACCGTGCTGCCCGGGGTCACCATCGGGGACAACGCGGTCATTGGCGCCAACTCGCTGGTCACCAAGGACATCCCCGCCAACACGGTCGCCTATGGCAGCCCGTGCAAGGTAATTCGCGAAATCAACGAACGCGACGACGTCTACTACTGGCGCGACCGCCAATTCAGTGAGCGTTTTAAGCTCAAAGAGCAGTAGCGCGAAAGCTCACTCCCACACGTCGAGCTTGCGATTTTTGTAGAAATACTCGCGGTCCTTGTCGCCGATTTCACGCACGACCTCGCAGGGCGCGCCGTAGGTGACGGAGTTGGCGGGGATGGAATGTGTCACGACCGAACCGGCGCCAATCACGCAATTGTCGCCGATGGTCACTCCCGGCAGAATCGACACGTTCGCGCCGACCCACACGTTGCGCCCGCTGATCACCGGAATGCAATACGTGTAATGGTGCTCGCGCAGCACCGGCAACACGGGGTGGCCGGCGGCGCATTAGCACGGGGAACGGTTGAACGAGAAGTGGATTGGCATGTGGTGGTATCGAACATACTGATGCGTGTGCCGCCGAGCCTGTCCAGATGGCTGCCTATATGAACCAGTGACAGAAAAGCACGGGAACGCGAGCGAGAGGAGTGTGCATGGGGCAGTTCGGCGTCATGATTGGCCAGTTAGTCGGATTTCTGATCATGCTGATGGTCGGGTATGGATGTGTGAGGCTTCGATTCTACGGTCAGACGGCGTTGGACGGCATGTGCTCGTTGCTGCTCAACGTGCTCATCCCCGTGCTTGTGTTTTCGAACGCCGTCGATGGTGCGGACCGCGCGCAGCTTGCCGCTAACTGGGGCGTGATGCTGCTGACCGCCGTGATGTACGCGCTGCTCATCCTGGTGTTCTGGCTGGTCGCCAAACTGTTGCGGCTCAAAGGTTCGCGTAGCCATGTATTTCAGGCGTCGCTTATTTTCGGCAACGCCGGATTCATCGGCATTCCGTTGATTATGGCACTTTGGCCGCAGAACGGCGCGATTTACGTGGCGCTGATGTCGATCATCGACCAAACGCTGCTCTGGACGTACGGCGTATGGCTGTGCGAGCCGGTCGACGAAACGACTGGCGGCAACGCGATTGGCGCGCGAGGTGCGGTCGTGAACGGTTCGGTGAACGGCGCCGGTTCGGTGGGCAATGCTGGTTCGGCGAGCAATGCCGCAAACGGTGGTTCTCCGGCCATCGTCCGCCCCTCGCCAGGCACCCGCGTCCTCGGCCTGCTTAAACGATTCGTCAATCCCGCCTTCGTCGGCGTGATGCTCGCCCTGATTCTGATTCTGCTCGGCGTCAAGGTGCCGGACATCATCCTGAAGCCGCTGCACACCATCGGCAATATGGCCACGCCGATGTCGCTAATCTACTTGGGCGGCCTGTTCGCGCTGACCAAGTGGTGGGGCGTCCTCAAACGCTACGAACTCTATGCTGGCCTAGTCGCCAAGATGATCGCATTCCCGCTCGCCTTCTACGCGCTACTGACCGCGCTGACCGGCGCATTGCCGCAACTGCCGATCACCCATGACATGGTGCTGATGATCACGGTCATCGCCGGACTGCCGACCATGACCACCATCGCCATGTTCACCGGTCGCAAGAACAACATGCCCGAGTATGCGGTCGGCTTCGTGCTCGTAAGCACGCTGTTCTCGCTGGCCTCCCTGACGATTGTGTCGGCAGTTGTGTTCTGAATTGTCCCCTTCGACGAAAAGAATGCCGGGGGCCTCCGG
>OCHB01001689.1_pt1 | contig 12524 bp, 9 predicted proteins | sample 1538731 | NCBI WGS metagenome assembly OCHB01 (sample SAMN04571721, study PRJEB22368) | human gut metagenome | biome: human gut; material: stool | host: Homo sapiens | place: Luxembourg | collected 2012-09-20 | reverse complement strand
CATTACGTACAAAACATTTTAGCATTGTTTTCCCAAAAAGGCAAGATAAAAGAAAAGTGAAAAAGACAGGAGGAATGGTGGAAATTTCAGCGTTTACAAGGTATAATGATTATGCTGTGGTCCACAATATATACCAGATGGATTGCAGAAACAGGGTGATCTTTGTTTATACGTAAGAAACGAAAGAAGACCAGAGATGGAGGAAATTGGTATGGAAGAGAACAGGCCCCGGAGATCCAGACCAGAAATGGGAACTCCGGAGTATGAAGAATGGCGTAAATGTATGCTGGAACGCCGCAGGAAGCGCCTGCAGCGGGAACGCAGAAATCGTCTGATCGCTATAGGAGCAGTAATTTTGCTTGTCGCCGGAGGCATATCCGCCGGTGTGACAGCTTTTAAAGAAAAAAATACAGCAGTCTCTCAGCAGAAAAAAAGCGCATCTGCTACAAAAGAATCAAACAAAACAGAAAATCAGAAAAATTCGCAGGATGAAAGTTCCAAGCAGAACGTTCTGACAGAAGCTGCCGCATCAGAAGAAACCGTATCCGGTGATACTCTTGCAAAGGCAGATTTTCTGGCACAGCAGTATAATTATGATAAGGCAATAGATCTTCTGAAAAACGATCCGGATTACGGTTCCAGCCAGAAGATGCAGAATGCAGTAAAAAAATATGAAGAAACAAAAGCAACATGTACGGCATGGCCACTTGAAGAAGTGACGCATGTCTTTTATCATATTCTGATAAAAGATACATCCAAAGCTTTTGACGGAGATTATAAAGAAGCAGATTATAATCAGGTTATGACTACCATTGATGAGTTTAATAAGATTACGCAGACCATGTACGATAAGGGCTATGTCATGGTAAGCATTAAAGACATGGCAAAGGTGGATGAAAACGGCAATATCACAGAAGGAGAAATTCTTCTCCCACCGGGGAAAACACCGTTTGTCCTTTCGCAGGATGATGTATGTTATTATCATTATATGGATGGAGATGGTTTTGCCACAAAACTGATTGTGGATGAAGAGGGGAAAATCCGCAACGAATATGTGGAAGATGATGGCAGCGTATCAGTAGGAGATTACGATATGGTACCATTGATTGACCGTTTTGTGGAGCAGCATCCGGATTTTTCCTACCGGGGAGCCAAGGGAATCGTGGCACTTACCGGGTACAATGGAATTCTGGGATACCGTACAGACGAAAGTTATGAAACACGTCCTGCAGATCTGGATGCAAATAAAGTACAGTGGCTGGACGAACATCCGGATTTCAGTCTGGAGGAAGAACGGGCAGCCGCAAAAAAAGTTGCTGATGCTATGAAGGCAGAAGGCTGGGAATTTGCGAGCCATACCTGGGGACATCAGAATGTAGGACAGATTTCCCTGGAGAAACTGCAGTCCGATACCGAAAAATTCAAAAAAAATGTGGATCCGCTGATTGGGGGAACGGATATCATTATTTTTGCTTTTGGAACAGATCTTACAAATGCAGCAGATTATTCCGGTGATAAATTCGAATATCTGAAGGGACAGGGCTATAATTATTACTGTAATGTAGATTCCAGTCAATATTTTGTACAGATCCGTGACCGCTATTTCCGACAGGGAAGAAGAAATCTGGATGGATATCGTATGTATTATAATCCGGAGCTTCTGGAAGATCTTTTTAACGCAAAAGAAGTTTTTGATTCTGCAAGACCGACACCGGTACCGCCGATGGGATGATCCGCAGATAAAAGATACGAGGGGACTTAAAAGAAAGGGGCTTATTATTTATGAAGAAAAAAATTGCAGGTGTACTGACAACAGTACTTGCAGCGTCACTTCTTGTGGGCGGAAATTCTTCCGTTACCGTTGAGAAGGACAATATGATTGCCCAGTCACAGGACAGTGAAGAAACACAGTCAGATGAGGCAGAAGAGGAGGATACACAGTCTGAAGAAGCAGAAGAAGTGGCCAAAGTAGCAGCAGATCCGGAGGATCAGCCGGCAGCTACCGAGACACCAAAAGAAGAAAAAAAAGCAGAGAAGGAAACCCAGAAACGGGAAGAATCCGAAGACAGTTCCACAAGTACTTCCTCAGACGAAAAAACACTTCTCAAGAAGGCGCAGAAACTGGCACAGCAGTATGACTACACAGGGGCGATTTCTGTTCTTCAGAATAACTGGAAGTTTGCAACCAGTGATAAGATGCAGAAGGCAGTATCGGAATACAGAAAGAAAAGAGATGCCTGTGTGGAATATCCGCTGGAAAATATTACCCATGTGTTCTTTCATTCACTGATTGTAGACACATCCAGAGCTTTTGACGGAGATTCCGATGAAGCGGGATACAATCAGATGATGACAACAGTCAGCGAGTTTAAAAAGATGATTCAGAGTATGTATGAGAAGGGATACGTACTGGTAAGTCCTCATGACATGGCGGTTGTTAATGATGACGGAACTATGAGCAGAGGAAAGATCATGCTTCCGGAAGGCAAGATTCCGTTTGTGCTTTCCGAAGATGATGTCAGCTATTACCATTACATGGATGATGACGGTTTTGCCACAAAGCTGGTAATTGATGACAACGGAGACATCAAGTGTGAATATAAAAAGGCAGACGGAACAGTTGTAACCGGCGATTACGATGTGGTGCCTATTCTGGACTCCTTCATAAAACAGCATCCGGATTTTTCCTATCATGGAAGAAAAGGAATTCTGGCGATGACAGGTTACAACGGAGTTCTGGGATACCGTACCGACGGTGCCTATAAAACCAAGAAAAATCTTCAGGATAACCAGAAGGCTTTTCTTAAAGCCAATCCGGACTTTGACTATGACAAAGAGGTAAAGCAGGCCAAGAAAGTGGCAAAAGCCATGAAAAAAGACGGCTGGGAATTTGCAAGCCATACCTGGGGACACAGAAATGCAACGTCTTCCACTGCGGCTGAACTGAAAACCGATAATAAGAAATGGGAAAAATATGTGGCTCCGATTCTGGGAAAAACGGACATGATTATTTTTGCCTTTGGCGCAGATATTGGTGACTGGGAAGGATATACTTCGGATAATGCCAAGTATGAATATTACAAGAGCCGTGGCTACCGTTATTTCTGTAACGTGGATTCCAGCCAGTATTTTGTACAGATCACAAGTGAATATTTCCGACAGGGAAGAAGAAATCTGGACGGATATCGTATGTATTACAATCCGGATATGCTCAGTGATCTGTTTGATGTATCTGAAGTATGGGATTCTTCCAGGCCGACACCGGTTCCTGAAATGTAAAAAAGTAATTCAGATTTTACAGGGAAACATAAAAAAAGACTATAATAATCCACAGTTGAATATAGAGTTTGAATCGGAATATAAATATCCGTTTTATTTGATGAAGGGAGTAAGATATGAAGAAAAAGACATATCTCGTTATTCTTGCACTGTGTGCAGCTATGGCAATGACAGCCTGTGGCACATCTGCAGGTCAGAAAGAAGAAACAAAATCCACAGCGGAATCACAGGATACAGCTGATGAAAAAGATTCCAAAGCAGCAGATTCCGCAGAATCAGATTCAGATAAAGAAAGTACAGGCACAGTTTCCGGAGATACAAGACTGGTATCTGTGGATGATGTCAGCAAATATGTGACAATCGGACAGTATAAGGGGCTGTCTCTTGATAAATCTGTAGAAGCGGTAACCGATGATATGGTTGACGGAAGAATTAAGGAAGAATTACAGAATAAGGCCGAGGAAGTAACCGAAGGAAGCGTCCAGAACGGTGACGTGGTTACGATCAATTATGTAGGAACCAAAGATGGTGTGGCATTTGATGGAGGAACAGCCAACAATTATGAACTGACCATTGGTTCCGGAACTTTTATTGACGGTTTTGAAGATGGAATTATCGGAATGAAAAAAGGCCAGACAAAAGATCTCGATCTTACATTCCCGGAAGAGTATTCATCTGAAGAGCTGGCAGGACAGGAAGTTGTATTCAAAGTTACCCTGCAGAGCTTCAAACGTGCACCGGAGCTTACCGATGACTGGGCAGCCAAGAATACAGACTGCAAAACAGCAGAAGAATACAGAAAAGAGATCCGCACCACACTGGAGGATGAGGCAAAAACAAGCGCACAGAATACACTCCGTGAGACTGCATGGAATACAGTACTTTCTGCTTCCGAAGTAAAAGAATATCCTCAGGATGATCTGGATACAGCAAAAACAGAATTTAAGACACTGTACGAAAATTACGCAAAACAGGGTGATATGACTCTGGAGGATTTTGTAAAAGCGCAGGGAATTTCCATGGATGATTTTGAGGAACAGAGCAGTCAGTATGCAGAATATAAGGTGAAACAGAACCTGATTGTGCAGGGAATTATGGATGCAGAGAATATGACACTTGAGGATGAAAAATCTCTCAGCATTCAGGATGAACTGATTAAGGCATATAATGTCAAAGATCTGGCAGCGCTGGTAGATAAATATGGACAGGCTGCAGTAGATGAATCCATCGGACTTCTCAGGGTAGAAGATTTTATACTGGATAATGCTACAGTGGAAGAAAAAGTTACTGCCGGTGATACCGAAGGCGTAAACGGAGACGATCCGTCAGAAGACGGAAGCAGCGCTGAGGGAACGGTTGATGAAGAACTGGAAGCAGCAGAAGCCACAGATATGGTTCCTGAAGAGGGAGAAACAGATTCAGCAGAGTAAAACAGAGAAATGCGATGCGGTTCCTGGAATTCTTTCCGGGAACCGCTTTTTTTACAGAAAGACCAGAGGCAAAAATTAAGAGATTCTTTCGGAAATTCCATTGTATTTGAATACCAAATGAGGTATGATAAAGTTTAGACATTAAAAAGTTATAAGTAATATAAATGGGGATATATAAAATGGACAAAAGAGTTTTGCGCGAAAGAATGCGTAGAAAGCAGCAGCAATTAAGACGGCGGAGGATGATGAAACGCATAACCTGTGTGGTGGCGGCAATTCTTCTGCTGATTTTTGTTGTTCGAGGGGTAATTTTTCCGATTGTCAATCATGCAGGCGGTGGAAGCAGTAAAGATGCAGAGACTGTAAATGTGCAGGCGAATACGGCAGGAACTTCCACGGATAACAGTACAGAAGATGCTTCCGCGTCGTCCGATTCCGGATCTTCAGATTCATCTGGAGACAGCAGTTCGGATAACAGCAGCACAGATGCTACGGTGATGCCTGTAAAGGGTTCAGCGGCTGCGGACAAGCTTTCGGTTATGACACCAGGATGGCATGAAGATTCCACAGGAAAGTGGTATCAGAATCCGGACGGTACATATTATATCAATGGTTTTGCGGAGATTGACGGAACTACATACAGTTTTGATGAGAATGGATATATGCAGACCGGATGGGTTGAGAAAGGCGTGAAGGATTATTACTTCAATGAGGATGGTTCCTACGACCCGACTCAGAAGCGTCCGATGATTGCCCTGACTTTTGATGATGGACCTGGAGAATATACAGAAACACTTCTTGACACAGTTGAGAAATATAACATTCATGTTACTTTCTTTATGCTGGGACAGAATGTTGAGGGACGTGAGTCCACCGTACAGAGAATGGTTCAGCTTGGCTGTGAGATTGGTAACCACACCTGGGATCATCCGTCACAGACTCTTCCGAATATGGATTTGGATTCTGTTGTACAGGAATTCCAGAAAACAGATGACGAGCTGGTGAAAGCCTGCGGACAGGCTGCAACCGTGTGCCGTGCACCGTATGGAGCAATCACAGAAGAACAGATGGCAGCAGTAGGCAAACCGTTTTTCATGTGGTCCACAGACTCCCTGGACTGGAAACTGATGGATGCGGATGCGGATTACAATGAGATCATGAACAGCGATCTGAGTGATGGTTCTATCATTCTGATGCATGATATCCATGAGCCATCTGTAAAATGTGCTACTGAGAAGTTGATTCCGGAACTGGTCAATGAGGGATATAAGCTGGTGACAGTCAGTGAACTTGCAGCAGCTAAAGATGTTACTTTACAGAGTGCTTCCTATTCTGACTTCTGGGACAGCTCCCTTCAGGCTGGACGTGTTGCAGGATATGCGGGAAATTCCAGTGATTCCACAGATTCTTCCGATGGAAGCGAATCTTCTGACAGCACAGATGTCAGCGATGGCTCTTCCGATGGTTCTGATGTCAGTGACGGTTCCGATGATTCCTCTGACGGAAGTGATTATTCCGATGGTTCTTCCGATGATGGAAGCTATGATGACGGTTCCTATGACGATGGTTCCTACGATGATGGAAGTGAAGAATAATTAAGAAGATATTTGGTTAAATAACACCAGAGACCTGAGTGACAAAATGTGCGTCATTCAGGTCTCTTTTTTGACTTTATCTGACACTGTCGGATAATAGACACATATTAGCCGAAGAGGGTTTTTCCTTGACTGAAAATATAGGGATTGGTATAATTATAGAATAAAAAACTCCACTTAAAATTGGGGAATGGACGGTGGCAGAACTATAAAGGGAGGTACCTGAAAATGGGAAAGAAATTACAATTTACGGAGCTTGACCAGTATCTGTTCGGTCAGGGCACGAATTATGATATTTACAGGAAGCTGGGAGCACATCCGGACACGCAGAACCGGAAAAAAGGAGTTTATTTTGCAGTGTGGGCACCTAATGCACAGGCGGTTTCTGTTATAGGTGAATTCAACGAATGGGATGCGGAGAAGAATCCCATGAAAAAAGTTGGACCCATTGGCGTTTATGAGACATTTGTACCGGGAGCGAAGATCGGACAGCTGTATAAATTTTACATTACAGGTGCACATGGTGAGGAGCTTTACAAGGCAGATCCATATGCCAATGCCGCTGAAATGCGTCCCGGAACAGCTTCTCGTATTACAGATATCACCAACTATAAATGGAAAGATGATACCTGGATGAAGAACCGTGAGGCCTTTGATCCGGATACAAGTGCCATGTCTATTTATGAGGTGCATCCGGGTTCATGGATGAAACATCCGCAGACCGCGGAAGACGAGGATGGTTTCTATTCCTACAGAGAGCTGGCCCCGAAGCTTGCCGGGTATGTCAAGAAAATGGGTTACACACATGTTGAGTTTATGGGCATCGCAGAGCATCCTTTTGACGGTTCCTGGGGTTATCAGGTTACCGGCTATTATGCACCGACCTCCCGTTACGGAACACCACAGGATTTCAAATATATGGTTGATTATCTCCATCGCCAGAAGATTGGTATTATCCTTGACTGGGTACCGGCGCACTTCCCGAAGGATGCACACGGACTTGCCAACTTTGACGGAACTGCAGTATACGAGCATGCAGATCCGAGACAGGGCGAGCATCCGGACTGGGGAACCAAGATCTACAATTACGGACGTCCGGAAGTAAAGAATTTTCTGATCGCCAATGCCCTTTACTGGGTAGAAGAATGCCACGTTGATGGTCTCCGTGTAGACGCGGTTGCATCCATGCTCTACCTGGATTACGGTAAAAAAGACGGTGAGTGGGTTGCCAATAAATACGGTGGAAACAAGAACCTGGAAGCCATTGAATTCTTCAAGCATCTGAATACGGTTGTGCTCGGAAGAAATCATGGAACTGTCATGATTGCGGAGGAATCTACCGCATGGCCGATGGTAACCGGCAAGGCAGAAGATGACGGCCTGGGATTCTCCCTGAAATGGAATATGGGATGGATGAACGATTTCCTGGAATATATGAAGCTGGATCCGTATTTCCGTAAATTTAATCATAATAAGATGACATTTTCCATGACTTATGCATACAGTGAGAAGTATGTTCTGGTTCTTTCCCACGATGAGGTAGTACATCTGAAGTGCTCCATGCTGGAAAAAATGCCAGGCGAACTGGATGATAAATTCAAGAACCTGAAGGCTGGCTATACCTTCATGTTCGGACATCCTGGTAAGAAACTTCTGTTTATGGGACAGGATTTTGGACAGCTCCGGGAGTGGAGTGAGGCCAGAGAGCTTGACTGGTATCTTCTTGGAGAGGAGAATCATCAGAAACTGCAGCAGTATGTCAGTGATCTTCTTCATATTTACAGGAAATATCCGGCACTTTATGGTGCGGACAATGATCCGTCTGCATTTGAGTGGATCAATGCCAACGATGGCGACAGAAGCATCTTTAGTTTTGTGAGAAAATCCCCCACAAGACGTAACAACATTCTGGTTGTATGCAACTTCACGCCGGTAGCACGTCCGGATTACCGTGTAGGTGTACCGAAGAAGAAACAGTACAAACTGATTATGAATGAGCAGGGACTTCTTCCGAAAGGCAAGGCATTCAAGGCAGAGAAGAAGAACTGCGACAACCGGGAATTTTCTTTTGCATATCCGCTGGAAGCTTATGGAGTCGGCGTATTTACATACTGATATTCCGGGTTGACAAATGTCTTTTTGGACAGTATAGTAAGCCATATAAAGGGGAGTAGCTGGCACGTCAGTGTTCATGATGTCGTCAATCTCGATGGGTGAATGCCTGTCCGTATCGTGATGAAACAGCGAGACTTTTATTGCATGTTTTTTGTGCAATAAAAGTCTCTTTTTTTTACGATTCTGCCCATACTATTAACAGGGATTCTGCTGAGGATCTGTAAAGGAGGAATGGTATCTGTGAAAGCTTATTACAATGAAACGGTAGAAACTGTACGCAGAGATCTGAATGGGGAACAGGATTTTCTGACGAATGAGGAAGTAAAAAGAAGGCAGGAAAAATTCGGATTCAATGAACTTGCGGAAGGTAAGAAAAAAAGTAGTCTGCAGATTTTTCTGGAACAGTATAAAGATTTTCTGGTGCTGATCCTGATTGTTTCGGCGGTGGTTTCCCTGTTCCTGGGGGAAACAGAGAGTGCGGCGGTAATTCTGGTTGTGATTACCATGAATGCCATTCTGGGAACTGTGCAGACCATTAAGGCAGAGAATTCCCTGGAAAGCCTGAAACAGCTGGCTGCACCGGAGGCAAAAGTGGTAAGGAACGGCAAAGTGGTGCAGATCCCGGGACGGGAGATCACAGTAGGAGATATCGTTCATCTGGAGGCGGGGGATTATATTCCGGCAGATGGACGTGTGCTGGAGAGTGCCAGCCTGAAAACAGATGAGAGCGCACTTACCGGAGAAAGCCTCGGGGTGGATAAGATCAGTGACCCGCTGGAAGGGAAACTGGCCCTGGGGGATCAGAAAAACATGGTATTTTCCGGAAGTTACGTAACTTATGGAAGAGGTGTTTTTCTTGTAACAGACATTGGAATGAACACGGAAGTTGGAAAGATCGCCAGCCTTTTGAAGAATACTTCGGAGAAAAAAACGCCGCTTCAGGTTAATCTGGATCAGTTTGGCAAAAAGCTTTCCATGATGATCCTTCTGCTGTGTGGAGCACTTTTTGTCCTGCAGGTACTGAAAGGCGGAAATGTGGCAGATGCATTCCTGTTTGCAGTGGCGCTGGCTGTAGCGGCGATCCCGGAGGCTTTAAGTTCCATTGTGACTATCGTGCTGGCTTTTGGTACCAGAAAAATGGCAAAGGAAGGTGCGATCATCCGGAAGCTCCAGTCTGTGGAAGGGCTTGGAAGCGTATCGGTGATCTGTTCGGACAAAACGGGAACACTGACGCAGAACCGTATGACTATTGAACACTACTATGTGGACGGACGTGATATCCCTGCAGATGAGATCGATCCGGAAGATCCCCTTCAGGGACAGATGCTCAGGTTCAGTATCCTGTGCAACGATTCCACCAATGTGGAAGGGCAGGAGATCGGAGATCCCACAGAAACGGCAATGATCAATCTCGGGGACAGAGGTTGCAAAAGATGCGGCATCTATGGTTCTGACGGATGATAATTTTGCCACGATCATCAAGGCAGTGGAGAGTGGACGAAATATTTATGAAAATATCAAAAAAGCTATACAGTTTCTTCTTTCCGGAAATTTTGCGGCAATTCTGGTAGTGATTGTGGCTTCTCTGATGAGCTTACCGGTTCCTTTTGCGCCGGTGCATCTGCTGTTTATCAATCTGCTTACGGATAGCCTTCCGGCCATTGCGCTGGGGCTGGAACCTTACCATCATGATGTGATGGGAGAAAAGCCCAGACCCGTAAAGGAATCCATTCTTACAAAAGATTTCCTGACCCGCATTGGAGTGGAAGGTGGTGTGATCGGTGCTGTGGTGCTGGCTGCATTTTTGATTGGATATCGGGATGGAAATAAAGTGCTGGCAGGTACTATGGCGTTTGCGGTGCTGTGCCTGTCAAGATTGCTTCACGGATATAATTGTAAGGCGAAAAAACCGGTGATTTTTACCGGAGAATTTTTTAATAACCATTTTATGCAGGGAGCGTTCCTGGCTGGATTTATACTTCTTACAGTGGTACTTACGGTTCCGGTGCTTCATGATTTTTTTTGTAGTGCAGACACTTAAAATGGGAGAGCTTCTGACCGTTTATGGATTGTCAGGATTAAGTATGCTGGTGATTCAGGGACTGAAACAGGTGGTGAAGTTCTGACAAAAAACAGAAAATAAAAAATACCGGGGATCGGAATGTCATTGGAAGATAAGACATTCCGATCTCCGGTGTTTTTATCTGGAATTAATACAACTTACTCTTCGCTGTCATAGTAGGAGTCATCATAAGAAGAATCGTCGTAAGAAGTATCATCGTAGGAACCATCGTCATAGCTGCTGTCATCATAAGAATCCGAGCCATCATCGGAGGTGTCATCCGAGGAGCTGTCTGTGCTGCCAGAATTATTGTCTGCAGAGTTGAAATTTTCGGAATTAATGTCAATTCCTTTGTCCGCATAATATTTTTCTGCTGTGATAGAATCGGTGTCTTCTACGATATTTCCGGATGCATCAATCATATTCAGATCAGTATCAATGGTTACATCCAGAAGATTGGTTCCTGTGGATGGGGTAACATTCATGGACATGATTTCATTGAATTTCTTTTTCAGGTTGTCGAGAGTGAATACACCGGAACCAATGTATTTCTGGACACCATTTTGAGATGCCAGTTCCTCCGTGTAGTCAGAAAGCATGTATGGCCCAAATTCTCCGGCATCGCTGTTGTAATGCATAACCAGAGGTTCTACAGTTGGTGTCAGGATCTCGATGGAAGTTTTGCCATCTTTTACCGTTTTCTGGATAGTGAATTTTGCCATTCCGCCAAGGAGCTCTTCCAGTTTCTGCTGGGTGGATACGAAATTTCCCAGAGAGTAGAAAACGACAGCTTCATTGCCATTATCATCGGTAAGGCGGCCGTATGGCTGAAGTACATGTGGGTGACCGCCGATGATGACATTTACACCCTGTTCCATGAGATAGGCTGCCCATTGTTTTTCGTATTCGTTTGGCATGGTTTCGTCTTCGGTGCCCCAGTGTGCTACGAAGATGATGCAGTCGGCCTGCTGTTTGGCTTTCTGGATCATGGTTGTGATCTTGTCCTTGCGGATCATGTCGATCATGTAGTCTTTTCCTTCGATTCCGCCTACGTTTGTGCCGTAGGTGTAATCCAGAAATGCGATTTTGATACCGTTTACTTCGCGGATTTTTACGGTGTCAGCATCTTCCTGGGAGTCATGGATTCCGAGAAGTGTGACATCTGGATAATTGGTTTTCCAGAAGTTCAGTGTGTCGGTGAGGAAGCCTTCGCCGAAGTCATCAATGTGGTTGTTGGCGGATTCTACTACGTTGAATCCGGCCTTTACGATGGCGTCGCCTACTTCGGTCGGGGTTGCGAAGGAGGGGTAGGAGCTTACGCTGTCGTGGTCGGTTGTGAAGACGGTTTCCTGGTCGATCATTTTGATGTCTGCGTCTTTGATGGCGTCCTGGATGTGGGTGTAGATTTTGTCGTAGTTCCAGTTGCCGTCCGAGGATGCGCCTGCGTCTATGAGGCTCTGGTGGTAGAGGTTGTCGCCGACTGCGATAACGGAGGCTGTGGTGATTTCTCCGGTAGTGGCAGCTGCTTCTTGTTTTTCTTTTATTGCAGCTGCTTTTTTCTGGGCATCAATGGCTGGTTTGCGGATAAGGCGGTAGTCCAGCTGATTGAAGAAAAGTACCAGGATGGCAAGGACAACGATGGATGCCAGAAGGCTTATGCGGGCGTTGCTGCGTTCGCGGAAGTTTAACGGGATGTTGTCCTTGGGGTTGCGTTTGATGGGACGCCTGGGCTCTTGCAGCGGGGTAGGGGTGGATTCTCTTTTGAGGACTCGTTTGGGAGTCGGGGATTTTGATGTTGGGTGAGAATTTCATTTATGGTTTACCTTGTCTTTCTTTGATTTTTTTGAATGTAGTTGTTTTGTGAATGTTCGTTTTATTATTGCGTGGTTGTATTATAGCAGATTTTTTTTTTCGTGGGAAGAGGGTGGTGGGAGGGAACGTACGCCCGTGTTGGGGTTGCTGTCTGGTTTGTGGTTTTGTTGGACGGACGCTGGCAAGGCGTGTGCTGTCTGGCGACGACTCTGCAGGAGGGGTGCTGATTCT
>OCHB01001670.1_pt1 | contig 12666 bp, 7 predicted proteins | sample 1538731 | NCBI WGS metagenome assembly OCHB01 (sample SAMN04571721, study PRJEB22368) | human gut metagenome | biome: human gut; material: stool | host: Homo sapiens | place: Luxembourg | collected 2012-09-20 | reverse complement strand
CGCTGGGGTGGGACCCTGTTGCCCGTAGGGCAATAGGGCGGGCGATGGAATGGCCTGCAACGGCAACGACCGCCGCCAGCGGCGGAAACAGGGAGTTGCTGTTGGGACAGCGGCCAGCAGAATGCAAGGCTCGCTCAAGGGCCGCCGCATGCGCTGGGAGCCGCAACCCGTATTCGTGTCCGAGGAGGAAGCTCCCCGATGACCGTATATCACTCCGTGTGGGCGATCTTTTGCAAAAAGGCCCGGGTGCGCTCCTCCTTCGGGTCGGCAAAGAATTCGCGGGAGGGAGCCTGCTCCACCACCACGCCGTTCTCCATGAACACCGTCTTGGAGGAAACGTTGCGGGCAAAGCCCATCTCGTGGGTCACCACCAGCATGGTCATGCCCTCTTCGGCCAGCTGGCGCATCACGCTCAGCACCTCGCCGGTCAGCTCCGGGTCCAGCGCACTGGTGGGTTCGTCGAAATAGATGATCTCCGGGTCGGTGGCCAGGGCACGGGCAATGGCTACGCGCTGCTGCTGACCGCCGGAGAGCTGGCGGGGGTAGTAGTCGGCCCGGTCGGCCAGACCCACCTTTTCCAGCATGCGGCGGCCGATGGCGTCGGCCTGCTCCCGGGGCATCCTGCGGGCCACGATGAGTCCCTCGGTCACGTTCTGCAGGGCGGTCTTGTTCCGGAACAGGTTGTAGTTCTGGAACACAAAGGCCGTTTTTTTGCGCAGCCGGGCGATGTCGGCCCGGCCTGCATGGGCCAGGTCAAAGGTCTCGCCGTCCAGCACCAGCTGGCCTGCGTCGGCGGTCTCCAGAAAATTCAGGCAGCGCAGCAGGGTGGTCTTGCCGGAGCCAGAAGGGCCCAGAATGGCCACCACATCGCCTTTTTCCACGGTCAGGTCCACGCCCTGCAGCACCGGCAGCTCGCTGACCACCTTGTGTGCACCGGGGCGCAGACCGGCTTTTGCGTAGGTGCGGAAGGTCTTGTGGACGTTCCGGATCTCCATCATTGCCATGGGTTCCACACTCCTTTCTTACTGGAAGCCCCGGGCGTTGAGCCGGTGCTCCAGCACAGCCTGCAGTTTGGTGATGACCGTGCAGAACAGCAGGTACACCACCGCCACCTCACAGTAGATGGGCAGGAAGATGTAGGTGCGGGCCGCCACGCGCTGACCGGCCATGAACAGCTCGGCCACCGTGATGTTGGACGCCAGCGAGGTGTCCTTGATCATGCCGATGAGGGAGTTGGACAGGGCGGGCACGGCGGTGCGCAAAGCCTGCGGCAGCACGATGCGGCGCATGATCTGCACCCAGCTCATGCCTACGCAGTAACCGGCTTCCAGCTGGCCCTGGGGCACACTTTCCAGCGCGCCGCGCATGGTCTCGGCGCAGTAGGCACCCTCATTGAAGGCAAAGGCGATGACGGCGGCGGGAAAGGCGTCCAGCATGATGCCCAGGCTGGGCAGGCCGTAAAAGATGATGAACAGCTGCACCAGCAGCGGTGTGCCGCGGATGACCCAGATGTAGAACCGGGCGATCTGCCGCAGCACCGGCACATTGGCGTACTGCACCAGTGCCACCACCACCGCGATGATCATGGCAAAAAAGAAGGACACCAGCGTCAGCGGGATGGTCATGGTAAGGCCGGCCGTCAGGATGCGGGGCAGGGCCTCCACCAGCACGCTGACCGTGCGGTTGGATAAAAGTGCTTCAAACATGAACGATCACAGTACCTCAAATACTCTCAGAAAACAACGGTGAATGTATTATACAACTTCGAGTATACTCAAAGTCAAGGGGTTTGCGGAAATTCCTACAAAACCTACCAGAATACTATAACATGAAACGTCCGGCGGTGCAAATGGTTTGCAAAAATCGCGTATTGTGAACAAAAACGGCCCAGCCGCTGCGGGAACTTTGTGCAATGCGGCAAGCCGGTTGACGCGGCAGGCGCTTTCGTGTACAATGGGCATAACAACGTGCACACCGGGTTTGCCGGTGCCGCGCAAATTCACCGGCGGCCCGGCTGCCGGTGCAAACGGAGGACACAAACGTGACGAAACGGAAGATTGGCGTTCTGGGTGCAGGTACCTGGGGCATGGCGCTGGCGCGGATGCTGACCGTCAGCGGCAACGAAGTGCAGGTGTGGTCGGCCATTGAGGCGGAGGTGGACAACCTCTCCACTACACGGGTGCACCCCAACCTGCCGGGCATGAAGATCCCGGCCGAGCTGCAGTTCACCAAGAGCATCGAGGAAGTGTGCACCGGCAAGGATGTGCTGCTGTTTGCAGTGCCGTCGGTGTTCGTGCGGGGCACCACCGCCAAGGCACGGCCCTATATCCCGGACGGTCAGATCCTTGTGGATGTGGCCAAGGGCATGGAGCCGGATACCTTATATACCATGACCGAGGTGATCGCCGACGAGCTGAACAGGGACGGCGGCCCCAAAAACTGCAGGCTGGTGGCCCTGAGCGGCCCCACGCACGCCGAGGAAGTGGCGCTGGACCTGCCCACCACCATTGTGTCGGCCTGCCCGGATGACGAGGCGGCCCGCTTTGTGCAGGATGTGTTCAGCAACACCTGCATGCGCGTGTACACCAACCCCGACATCAAGGGCGTGGAGCTGAGCGGTGCCCTGAAGAACGTGATCGCCCTGGGCGTGGGCATCTCCACCGGCCTTGGCTACGGCGACAACGCCCGCGCGGCCCTGATCACCCGCGGCATTGCCGAGATCGCCCGCCTGGGCGTGGCCATGGGCTGCAACATCCACACCTTTGCGGGCCTGGCCGGCATCGGGGACCTGATCGTGACGGCCACCAGCATGCACAGCCGCAACAACCGCGCCGGCATCCTCATCGGCAAGGGCGAGAGCCCGGAGCAGGCCGTGAAGGAAGTGGGCATGGTGGTGGAGGGCATCAACGCCCTGCCCGCCGCCATGGAGCTTGCCGCCAAGTACAACGTGGAAATGCCCATCGTGCAGACGGTGAACGCCATCGTCAAGGAGGGCATGAGCGCCAGCGACGCGCTGCGCACCCTGATGGACCGCAACCGCAAGAACGAGATGCCGCAGGGCTACGAGAACCTATAAGAATTGATACCGGAAAGGCACAGCTGTTCTGAGAACGGCTGTGCTTTTTTGCGCTTTGCGTGCAGAGCCCATATTTTCAGAAACGACCCGGCAAATGCAGTAAGAATCATTCAAACTTTTTACAGAAATCAGACACAAAAGGGTAGAAGGTCGGGAAACTTTCTGCTATACTGAAACTATGAGCGCACTGCGCTCGACGGAAACAGGAGGGGATCATATGCCGTCAACTTATGCGCACCGCCGCTTCGGCGCGGATGTTCTGCAGCAGCTGCCCGCAGCCCTGCAGGATCAGATTGGGAAAAACCGGGCCCTGTTCGACGTGGGCCTGCACGGGCCGGATCTGCTGTTCTACTATCATGCAGCCAAGTCCAACCCCGTGAGTGCCCTGGGCAACGCCATGCACGAGCAGCCGGGCCGGGTGTTCTTTGAGCGCGCCCGGGGCGTGGTGCAACAGGCAAAGGACCGGGACGCCGCGCTGGCCTATGTGCTGGGGTTCGTGTGTCATTTTGCGCTGGACAGCACCTGTCACCCCTATGTGGAGGCCTACACCCGCCAGAGCGGGGTGAGCCACTGCGAAATCGAGACCGAGTTCGACGACATGCTGCTGCGCCGGGACGGCCATGACCCGAAGAGCTTCTTCACGGCCAGCCATATCCGGCCCACGGCGGAAAATGCCCGGGTCATCGCGCCCTTCTACGAGGGCCTGACCGGCCTGCAGGTGCTGGACGCCCTCAAGGGGATGATCGCGATGCACCGGCTGCTGCAGCCCTCCGGCGCGGTCAAGCGCTGGGTGGTGCTCACCGGCATGAAGGCAGTGGGCAAGTACGACGTGCTCCACGGCCTTGTGGCCAACCCGCAGCCCAACCCGCAGTGCACTGAGAGCAATGAGAAACTGGATGCCCTGTACCAGCAGGCCATTCCGCTGGCGGTGCGGCTGATTGAAGCCTATGCGGAAACGCTGGACACGGACACCCCGCTGGACAAGGCCTATGACCACACCTTCGGGGAATTCTGAGGGGCGGCCAGCAGGAGGTCAGAGAAACTCCCTGCCGTTCAGACAACTGGGAAAAGAGAGTGCACCGCACGGCGGTGCGAGAGGAACAAGAATGCAAAAGAAAAAATTTAAGGTCACGCCGCTGGAGCGTGCGTGGATCCTGTACGATGTGGGCAACTCGGCTTTTGTGCTGATGATTGCAACCCTGGTGCCCATCTTCTTCAATGCGCTGGCCGAGGTCGGCGGTGTGAGCAAGGTGAACTATCTGGCCTACTGGGGCTATGCAAGCTCGGTGGTCACGGTGATCACCGCCGTGCTGGGGCCCATTCTGGGCACGCTGGCCGATACCAAGAATTTCAAAAAGCCCATCTTCATGCTCTGCCTGTTCGTGGGTGTGCTGGGCTGCTGTGCCATGGGCGCGGCCCGCACCTGGCTGCCGTTCCTGGTCATCTTCATTGTGGCCAAGATCGGCTTTTCGGGCAGTCTGGTGTTTTATGACTCCATGCTGGGCGATGTGACCACCCCGGAGCGGATGGACATGGTGTCCTCCCGCGGCTATGCCTGGGGCTACATCGGCAGCTGTGTGCCCTTTGTGGTGTGTCTGGCGCTGGTGCTGGGCAGCGGGGCCATCGGCATGAGCCAGATGACCGCCCTGACCATTGCACTGTTCATCACGGCTGTGTGGTGGCTGGGCACCACCCTGCCGCTGCTCCGGCGCTACCGGCAGGTCAACTATGTGGAGGTGGAGCAGCACGCCATCCGGCAGAGTTTTGTGCGCATCGGCCACACCCTGAAGCACCTCTATGAGGACAAGCAGGTGTTCTGGTTCCTGCTGGCGTTCTTCTGCTACATCGACGGCGTGTACACCATCATTGATATGGCCACGGCTTACGGCACGGCCCTGGGGCTGGACACCACCGGCCTGCTGCTGGCGCTGCTGGTCACCCAGATCGTGGCCTTTCCCTCGGCGCTGATCTTCGGCCGGCTGAGCGCAAAATACCCCTCCAGCCAGTTGATCCCGGTGTGCATCGCGGCCTATACTGGCATTGCGGTGTTTGCTTTCTTCCTCACCCAGCAGTGGCAGTTCTGGGTGCTGGCCGTGCTGGTGGGGATGTTCCAGGGCGGTGTGCAGGCACTGAGCCGCAGCCACTTTGCTAAGATCATCCCGGCGGAAAAATCCGGCGAATACTTCGGCCTGTTCGACATCTGCGGCAAGGGGGCATCCTTCCTGGGCACCATGATCGTCAGTGTGGGCAGCCAGCTCACAGGCAGTGCCAACGTGGGCGTGGGCAGCATCGCGGTGCTGTTCGTCATCGGCTTTGTGCTGTTCCGGGTGTCGTGCCGGACGGAACACGCCAAGCAGGTGTAACACACATTTTTTCAAAAGGCTCCTCTGTGCATGCACAGGGGAGCCTTTTTGGGTTATTGTTTACAAACCGGCAATTGTGTTTTGGAACGGTGAATGATACAATAGGGCCAGACCAAAAACACAAAGGAGAATAAAGCGATGAAGCAGGTTCCCGGTTATACCCTCGTCCGCACAGAGGACTGCCCCGAGCAGCACGGTACCCTGACCGTGCTCACCCACGACGTGAGCGGGGCCACCATCCTGCTGGTGGAAAATGAGGACAACAACAAGGCCTTTGGCATCGGGTTCGGCACCTTCCCCTCCGATGACACCGGCGTTTTTCATATTCTGGAGCATTCGGTGCTGGCCGGAAGCGAAAAATACCCGGTCACCTCGCCGTTTCTGCAGCTGCTCAAGAGCAGCATGGCATCCTTCCTCAATGCCATGACCTTCCCGGATAAGACCGTGTACCCCTTTGCCACTCCCAACGAGACGGATTTCAGAAACCTGATGGACGTCTACCTGAACGCGGTGTTCTGCCCGCTGGCCATGGTGGACAGGGCTGTGTTCGAGCAGGAGGGCTGGCACCGGGATGCCGACGGCACTGTGAGCGGCGTGGTGTACAACGAGATGCAGGGGGCCCTTGCCACCCCGGACGCTCAGCTGCAGAATGCGCTGGAGCGTGCCATGTTCCCGGACACGGCCTATGGCTTTGTGTCCGGCGGCGACCCGGAGAGCATCCCGGCGCTGACCTATGAGAAATATCAGCGGGTGTACCGCCGCCACTACAGCGCGGACAACTGCTGCATCACCCTGTATGGCAACATGGACATGGCCGAAAAGCTGGAAATGCTGGACCGCGATTACCTGTCCCGGATGCCCAGGACCACCACCCGCCCCCGCCTGACGGTGCAGGACGAGCAGCCGGGCACCTGCGTGGAGCTGCCCTATTACACCGAGAACCCGGAGCCGGACGAGGTGCAGTGCGCACTGGCCTGGTACACCGGTGCCTTTGCGGACCGGGAACGGCAGCTGGGCGTGGAGATCCTGCTGGACGCGCTGCTGGGCACCAACAATTCGCCCCTGAAAGCGGCCCTGCTGGCCGAAAAGCTGGGTGCGGACATCGACATGGGCTTTGATGACAGTACCCTGCAGCCCACGCTGGAGCTGGTGCTGCGGGGTACCACCGAAGAGAGCGCCCGCAAGTTTGCCCCGGCGGTGCGCAAGGCAGTGGATGACGTACTGGCCCGGGGCATCCCGCAGGAGCTGCTGATGGCCTCGCTGAATTCGGCAGAGTTTGCCTCGCTGGAGCGGCCGGGCAGCCTGCCGGACGGCGTGCTGGACGCCATCAACGCTTCCACGGGCTGGCTGCACACCGGGGATCCCGCCCTGCTGCTGCACACGGACAAGCTGTTTGCCTCCCTGCGCAGCAAGATGGCGGACGGCTGGTTCGACGAGCTGCTGCGCAACCTGTTTGCCCCGGCTCCGGTGCAGGTGCTGCAGGTGCCCACCCTGCCCAAGAAGCAGGAAGGGACACAGGTCCCGGCCCGCACCGACGCCAAACTGGTGCTGGATCATCCGCTGACCGTGGCCGACCTGGGCGAAGGTGCCCCCAGCGCGGCCGGGCAGACCGAGCAGGTGGCCGGTGCCACGGTGCTGCGCCACCCCTCGGCGGGCAGCCTGTACCTGAATTTCTACTATGACCTGGGCCATGTGGCCCCGGAGGACCTGCCGTATCTGGACCTGCTCACCGATGTGCTGGACGAGCTGGACACGCCGACCCACACGGCCCAGCAGCTGAACACCCTGCGCAGCACCTGGCTGGGCGACAGCCGCGTACTGCTGGACTTCTGGACCGGCCGGCAGGAGGGCGCACCCTGCCATGCCAAACTGACCATGAGCCTGAGCCTGCTGGAACGCAGCCTGCAAAAGGCCGTGAAGCTGGGCGGCGAGTGGCTGTATGACACGCAGCTCACCGGCCCGGCGGCGGAAGCCGCCTTTGCCCGGGTGCTGAGCCAGCAGAAACTGAACATGGAACAGCAGTTCATCCAGCAGGGCAACGCCTATGCGGCGGTCCGTGCCAGTGCCCACTACAATGTGGAGAACGCGGCCAGCGAGCGATGCAGCGGCGTAAGCTATTATCACTTCCTGTGCGATCTGCTGGAAAAGGCCGACTGGGCAGGCCTTGGCGCAAAGCTGGAAACCCTGCGGGCCCAGGTGCTGCAGCACGCCCAGCTCACCGTGAGCCTGCACGGCTCGGAGCAGGCGCTGGACACCTTGCGCACCCTGCTGCCGGGCAGCCGGTTTGCGGCGCAGGAGCGCGACGCGGCGCAGCCCTATGCGGAGCCGCTGACCCCGCCGGTGAACGAGGCCTTTATTATTGACGGCGGCGTGAACTACGCGGTGCAGGTGTGGCCCATGGAGCGCCGCAGCGACCGCAAGGTGCTGGCCCGCGTGATGAGCTACGAATACCTGTGGCACAACATCCGCGAGGTGGGCGGCGCCTACGGCACCGGCATGCTGTCGTCGGACGGCGTGGAGTACCTGTACACCTACCGGGACCCCCATCTGACCGAGAGCTACGACACCTTTGCCAAGGGCCCGGCGGAGCTGGCCGCCCGCGATTACACCGAAAAGGACCTGAACGACCTGATCGTGGGTGCCGTGGCCAAGCTGGACACGCCCCGCAAGCCCCGCGCCGAGGCACGGGAGCTGGACCGGCAGTATTTCTGCGGCATCACCGAAGCAATGAAGGCTGCCGACCGCAAGGCCCTGTGTGCCGTGGACGCAGCTCTGCTCAAAGAGCAGGCCGCCGGTCTGGCCGATGCCATGGCTGCCGGTGTGAAGGTGACCTTTGGCAGCAGGGATGCGGTGGAGACCGCAGGCTCCCTGTTTGACCGCGTAGAGACCCTGTAACGAAAACAAACCAATGAAGCCCCGGCACAGTGTGGAATGCAGACTGTGCCGGGTCTTGTTTTGTGCGAAAAATCAGAAGGCACCCTGATAGTATTCCAGCAGGATACAGCCGGTGCGCAGGACATTGCGCACGGCGGCATCGTTCAGGTCCAGCTGCAGCAGGGTGCGGATGCGCTGCAGCCGGTACACCAGCGTATTGCGGTGGATGAAAAGCTGCCGGGCCGTGGCATGGAGGTTCTGCTCCTGCAGCAGGTAGACGCACAGGGTGTGCAGCAGGGCGGTGCTGTGGGCCTGGTCGTACTCCTGCAGGCGGCGCAGCATGGGGTGGATGAAGGCCCGGAGGTTGGCGCTCTGGGCGATGGTGCGGACAAACACGTCCTGATACAGGGCCGAGGCGCTGCGGCAGCCCGCACCGCAGTGCAGGTCCCGGGCGGTGGCGGCGGCTTCCTGATTGAAGCGCCACACGGTGCCCAGCTGCAGCAGAGAGGGAAACGGCATGCTCAGGATCACGGTCTGGTCCATGCGCAGGCCCACCTCCTGCAATTTTTGCAGCAGCTGTTCCGGTTGGGCAGCGTCCCCGGTGCCGGGCAGCAGAAGCAGGAAGGCGGTTTCGGTCTGCATGAACCACCCTTCCGGCCACTCGTGGGCCAGCAGAGCCTGTTGATTCGTGCGGGTGAGCCGGTGCGCCTGCGACAGCGGGATGCTGGCCAGATAGAAGTGCGGGGGCGCTTCCAGCGCCGGGAAGCGGTGCAGCTTTTTCTGCATGGCGCTCTGCTGGGCAGGCTCACAGAACAGAAGCTCCTGCAAAAAGCGCTCTTCCGGTGCAGCCCGCCAGGCGGTGGGGGCTGCATGCACCAGATAATGCTGCAGCAGCTCCAGCAGACGCTGGGCCAGGACCTCGTCCTCCGGAGCAAAGGGGTGTTTCAGCTCAATGATCTCCAGCCCGCCGCAGTTGCGGCCATCGTCGGGGGCGACCACAGGCCCCACCATCCGACGGACGGGGCGGCCGTCCGGCTCGGTGTAAGGTACGGTCTGCAGGCCGGTAAGGTTGCGGGCAGAAAAATTTTCGATCATGGCTTCGGCCTGCTTCAGGTCGTGATGCTGAGGCGCTTCGCCCTGCAGGATGCGGTCCCAACTGTCGATGCCGATGGGCTGTTCCGGCTCCATGGCCAGGGTGCGGAAGCTGCTGTCCACCACCAGCACCGGGTTGCCCAGCTCCTGCCGGGCGGCGGCCAGCAGGTCCTTCAGGCCGCCGGAGAGGCAGGCCTGCTCCAGACGGTGCAGGCGGCGCTGGAGCCGCCGCTCCGGCTCCAGCAGGCGGTGAACGGCCCGGACCAGCGGCAGGGTCAGGGCAGGATCGGCGTAGTGGGCGGCGTTGGGGTGCTGCGGTGCGCCCGGTGCGCACAGAAGGTAAAACCGGTCCGGGCGGTCCACGGTGCCCTCGCCGATGAAAACGGTGCCGCCTTCTGCATCGTCCCAGGGGTCCAGCACCACCCGGGTGCAGGCAAAGCAGGCAGGGGCGTCGGGCAATTGCAGCGGAAAGTCGGCGCAGAGCCGGGCACAGAGTTCGGTGGTGAGCATGAGGGTCTCCTTTGGTCAAATACAAACAAAATACGGGCGATATTTGTATCAAGAATACAATGTACAGCCAACGGTGTCAATGTTAAAATAGAAACGAAGTGAATGTTTCTTTTTTAACAAAGAGGCGTTCCGTCGCAATGCACGAAGAGAGAAAAAGATGTAAGGAGAAACTACCATGTCGAAACTGTCCCGTAGATCCTTCCTCAAGGGCACCGCAGTCAGCGCACTGGGTGCCGCTGCTCTGGGTATGACCGCCTGCAGCAACAACACTGCCGCAAGCAGCACCGCATCCTCTGCCGCTGCTTCTGCACCCGCTTCCAGCACCCCGGCTCAGCAGCCCGCTGCTGCCGAGACCGGCAAGCCCGGCTTCTTCACCGACCCGTATCAGTACAAGGATACCGATGCCGTGCAGGTCGTGACCACTGAGGTGGTCGTCGTGGGTGCCGGCAACGCCGGCTGTACCGCTGCCTGCTCCTGCGTGGAGAACGGCAGCGAGGTCGTGGTCATTGAGGCCCAGAACGCCATCCATGGCCAGGGCGGCGGTGTTGGTCTGTGCAACACCAAGTACGTCCAGTCTCTGGTGGATGAGGGCAAGCTGCCCCACATGACCGACGTGGTGGAGCACCAGAACATCTGGGTCCAGCGCTGCGGCAGCCGCGTGAACGAGGCTCTGGTCTCCATGTGGTTCAACAACTCCCCCGAGGCCGGCAACTGGCTGATCGACAAGTGCGCGGAGTTCGGTGTGGTGCCGGTGTCCTTCCGTGCACATGCCCCCAACGCCATCATCCCCGAGTCCTACGACTACCACATGTTCGTCAACGTTGGCGACCATCAGTTCGACTCCAAGTGCGGCTACTTTGCAGCCACCAACGTCCTGTACGAGGACAGCCAGAACGCAGAAAAGTACGAGCACCCCGCCACCTACTTCTTCAACACCAAGGCTCAGGAGCTGCTGGTGGAGGACGGCCGCGTGACCGGCGTGTTCGCACAGCGTGACGGCGAGCTGTGGCTGTTCCGTGCCACCAAGGGCGTCATCCTGGCCACCGGCGGCATCCACGAGGATACCGAGATGACCGACTACTACTGCGACGAGAACATCAAGCGTGTGCAGCGCTGCGAGCACGGCCCCGCAGGCTTCTCCACCGGCGACGGCCACAAGATGGGCCTGTGGGTCGGTGCACACATGCAGGATGGTCCGTTCCCGCTGATGCTGCATCCGCAGGCATGCTCCATGTTCCACGGCTGCTTCCCCTTCGTCAACCAGGAAGGCCACCGTTTCATGAACGAGGGCACCTGGGTGCAGGGCAAGAGCATGAATGTCATGCACCAGACCGGCAACGTTGCATGGTCCATCTTTGATGCAGACTACGGCAAGTACAACCGCATGTCTCTGGAAAACGGCACCGGCGGCGGCATGTTCTGGGACACCATGAGCGCAGCCATCGGCCAGGAGTTCACCGATGACGATGTGACCTCCATCGTGGAGAGCGACATCGCCGTGGGCAACACCGTCAAGGCAGACAGCATCGAGGAGCTGGCCGCTCTGATCGGCGCACCCGCCGATGTTCTGCAGGAGACCATCGACCGCTACAACGAGCTGGTCACCAAGGGCGCCGACGATGACTTCCACAAGCCGGCCGACTTCCTGTACCCGGTGGTCAAGGCTCCGTTCTACGCTGCCAAGGTGGGCGTTGCCCTGCTGGCTGTCGTGGGCGGCCTGTCGGTCAACACCGACCTGCAGGTCCTGGACGACGAGAAAAAGCCCATCGAGGGTCTGTACGCCACCGGCAACACCTCCGGTGACCTGTACGCCATCGACTACCCCATCAACATGGCCGGCAACTCCAACGGCCGCTGCGTGATCTGGGGCTACCTGCTGGGCAAGACCATGGCCAAGGCCACCGCTTCCGGCGAGGCTCTGACCAGCCGCGATGAGCTGGCCGACCTGGCAAAGGACGAGAACGGCATCGTGGCATCCGACACCGTTTATAAGGACGGCAGCTACACCGGTACCGGCAAGGGCCGCGGCGGCGACATGGAAGTGACCGTGACCATCACCGACGGCAAGATCTCGGACATCGTGGTCAACTCCCACGCCGAGTCCTCTGACATCGGCGCACCGGCTCTGGACAAGCTGATCCAGAACGCCATTGCTGCCAACAGCGCAGAGATCGACGGCGCTTCCGGCGCTACCATGACCTCCGACGGCTTCCGTGAGGCTGTGGCACAGGCTCTGGCAAAGGCACAGTAAGGCTTTATAAAAAAACCGGGGACGGGCAGCGCAGGACGCTGCCCGTCCCCTTTTTGCGCAAAAAAGCGGCGTCTGCAAAAAGCAGACACCGCAGGAAAAAACAGGGAATGCCGCGCAGAAGGATCAGTTCTTGCGGGCGATCATTTCGGTGTAGGCCAGCACCAGCGGGCCGACGCCCTTGGCGTCGTTGCACACCACCGGCTCGCTGAAGTAGTAGGCCAGAGAGCCGTCGCGGTGGTCCTTGCCGCCCAGACCGGCCACCAGGCAGATGCCGCCCAGCTGCAGGCTGCCGTCGGGGTTCTTGGACAGATACTTGTCGCAGGTGCCGTAGAAGGCCTTTTCAGCCCAGGCTGCCATCCGTTTGGGCAGGTAGCCCAGGCGCACGCCCTTGAGCACCGCGTAGGCAAACAGGGCAGTGCCGCTGGTCTCCAGATAGTTGCCCTCCACGCCGGGGTGGTCCATCACCTGCCAGAACATGCCGGTCTCCTCGTCCTGGAACT
>OCHB01001658.1_pt1 | contig 12820 bp, 9 predicted proteins | sample 1538731 | NCBI WGS metagenome assembly OCHB01 (sample SAMN04571721, study PRJEB22368) | human gut metagenome | biome: human gut; material: stool | host: Homo sapiens | place: Luxembourg | collected 2012-09-20 | reverse complement strand
AGGCGGTGATCATGCAGCCGTCGATGTAGTTCCACTTGTTGGGCTTGCCGCTGCGGACCTTCTCGATGTTCCACATGGGTGCCTCGGCGCTGGAATTGGCGATGAGGTAGTCCACATAATCGCCCAGCATGGACAAAATCTCTTCATGAGTCATGGCTTAGTCCTCCTCAAAATGGCCGACGTTGGCAAAGCGCAGGCGCTCGCCCTCGTAGCCCTCGATCTTGACGTTGTGCAGCTTGATATTCTTGACGTTCTCGGCGTAGATGGCCAGCTTCTTGACCAGCGGGCGGTTGTCGGCCATGGCAGCCTGACCCTCCTTTGCGTCGGGATCGAAGGTGATGGTGACGTTCTTCATGGAGATGCCCTCGATGGGCTGCTCGGGCAGGCCGTCAAAGTAGCAGCCCGCAAACTGTGCGTCGGTGGCCACGATGTCTTCCATGGTCAGGGTGCCGAGCTTCGGGGTGTATTCGTCCACGGGCAGAGCCTCGCGGCACTGGACATAGGGGCCGTGGCCGTCCGGGTCGCAGAAGTAGAACATATTGATGACGAAGGGAGCCTTGACGCCCCGCATCTCCACGTTGCGGAACACCAGACCGTCGATGACGGCGGTGTTGCCGCGGCCGCGGCGGGTCTTGACGCGGAGGCCGCGGTCGGTGTGGTCCATGAGGCACTGGGTGACCACCATGTCCTTGACGCCGCCGCTCATCTCGCTGCCGATGACGATGCCGCCGTGGCCCTTGTCCAGCAGGCAGTTGCGGATGACGGTGTGCTCGCAGCTCTTCTTGAGCTTCATGCCGAGGAAGACCTTGCTGGCCTTCATGGCGATGCAGTCGTCGCCGACGTGGATGTTCACGCCGATGATGCGGGTGTACTCGCAGCTCTCGGGGTCGATGCCGTCGGTGTTGGGGGCGTTGTAGGGGTTGTTGATGTTGAAGTTCAGCAGGTCGAGGTGTTTGACGAAGATGGGGTGGATGGTCCAGGAGTAGCTGTTCTGCACGGTGATGCCGTGGAGGCAGACGTTCTCGCTGTCCACCATCGCCACGGCGCGGGGACGCCATGCGATGCGCTTGACCTTGGGGTTGACCCACCAGTCGCCATTCTGGGCGTCGCAGTCCAGTGTGCCTTCGCCGGTGACGACGACGTCATGCACCTGGGTGATGTTCAGCAGGCCCGCAAAGCTGTTCAGCGGGTTGCCCTCCCAGCCGGTGAGGTAGTATTCGTCCACTTCGTTCTCGCTGGGGATGACGCCGGGCAGGATGGGGTAGTGGGTGCGGTCATTGTCGCCCAGCAGCACAGCGCCCTTCTCGAGGTAGAGGGTGGTGCAGCTCTTCATGAAGAGGCTGGCGGTGCGGTAGCGGCCAGCGGGGACATATACCGTGCCGCCCCTGGGGCAGGTGGAAAGAGCAGCCTGCAGCCTGCCGGTGTTGTCGGTCTCGCCATCGGCGACGAGGCCATAGCGGGATGCGTCCACAAAGAAGCTCTCGGCCTCGGTGGTGAAATCCAGTTTCAGGTGCTCACCCTCGGTGTCTACCTCCACGGTGTAGGTGGTGGACGGAGTCAGGGAAAAGAGGGAGAACACGTTGGTGTTGCAGCTTTCGTAAATGGTCTTGCCGTTCAGAGCCACGGCGAAGGGGTGCTCCGGGCGGAAGCATTTGCCATTTTCCAGCTCGAAGACGGCGCTGCGGGTCATAGAACGGATGAGAGACAGATTCATTTTTACAGCCTCCTGAGTTATTTGCGTAGATTTGCGGCTTGCCCGCAGAGGGCGGGCATGGTACACTGGAGATAAGAATATCAGAGCACTGCCCCGGCGGGGCAGGCATAGCAAGAAGGGGGAAGGGCGGATGCGCGCCGAACGGGAAAAACTCAACGCGAAGATCACGGCGGGAGCGCTCAAGCTGGCCGGCGGGCGGCTCGAGCTGCCTGCCGAGATGTGCCATATCGTTCTGTTTTCAGGCGGCAGCTGCACGGTCCAGTGCGGGGACATGTCGCTCCTGGTCAGCCCCGGCTGCGCACTGCTGCTGGGGCCAGGGGCGTGGGTGGTATCGCAGGCAGGCCACACCCAGCCGGAAATGCTGGGGTGCGAGTTCCCGCTGGCAGTGCTCCACGAGATGAAGAACGCCACCGGCGAAGATTTCCTCCGCCTTTTTGCACCGGGAAGTCAGATGGTCCTTTACGGCAGCGTCCAGTGGGCCAGCCGTCTGCGGACGCTGCTGGAGATGATGCGGGGCGCCATGGGCGAGCCGGAGTATCCCGGCGGGCTGTATCTGGCACTGACGCTCCACTATGTGGAGCAGGAGCACCGGGCGCAGAGCGCCGCCGATGCCCGCCCCCGCAACGAGACGGTGGAGCAGATATGCGCCTACCTTGCGGCAAACTACCAGCAGAAGCTTTCCCTCACCGAGGTGGCAGCGCGATTCTACATCTCGCCCTACTATCTGAGCCGGCTGTTCCGGCGGGTGACGGGGCAGTCCATCGTGGACTACATCAACGCCCGCCGCATCGAGGCGGCACAGAAGCTTCTGGAAACGACAGAGCTGAGCATCGGCAGCGTGGCCGAGCAGACCGGTTTCGCCTCTGCGGCCCACTTCCGCCGCGTTTTTCGGGAGACGATGGGCGTCGGGCCGCTGCAATATAGAAAAAGTAGGAAATAAACCTCTCCGTCACGCCTGACGGCGTGCCATCTCTCCTATCGAGGAGAGGCCTTGGCATTTCATAAAGCTTCACCTCTTCGCCAGAGGCTCCCCTCGGTAGGGGAGCTGTCGAGCGATAGCGAGACTGAGAGGTTGATACCTCCGCAAAAAATGCCCCCTGCGTCCTCTCTACGGGAAGAGGCACAGGGGGCATTCATGTTTGTCGGGATTATCCGAGCGGCGGGGGCTTCAGCTTAGCCCTTGACAGCACCGGCGGAGATACCTTCGACGAACTGATCCTGTGCGCAGAAGAACACGATGAGCTGCGGCAGGATAGAGATCAGGGACAGGGCCAGAATACGGTTCCAGGCAAAGCCCGTATCACCGTCCATGGACAGCTTGACGAACAGGGACATGGGGTACTTTGCAGGGGTCTGGACGTAAAGCAGGGGACCCATGAAGTCGTTGCAGCTCCACATGAACTGGAACAGTGCGCAGGACACCAGAGCGGGCATCAGCATGGGGACAATGACCTTGTACAGGGTCTGGAAGGAGGAGCAGCCGTCGATGGCGGCAGCCTCGTCCAGGTCACGCGGGACATTGCGCATGAACTGCACCAGCTGGTAAACGAAGTAGGTCTCCGTTGCAAAAGCAGTGTGGACCCAGATGGCCAGATAGAACGGGCTGTTGACCCAGCCGAACTTGGTGTATAGCAGGAACTGAGGAACGTTCAGAACGACCTGAGGCAGGAACAGGGTGGCCAGCATGATGCTGAACAGGATCTTCCGGCCCGGGAAGTCGAAGCGGCCAAAGCCGTAAGCTGCAATGCAGGAGGAGACCACGGTGCAGATGACCTTGGGCAGGACGTAGCTGTAAGTGTTCAGCATGGCCTGCAGGATGTTGATGGAACCGCCGAAGTTGTTCAGCGCGTTCTTGTAGCCCTCCAGAGTGGGGTTCTTGATCCACAGGCCGATGCCTGCAAAGATCTCGCTGTTGTCCTTAAAGGTGGCGCTGATCATCCACAGCAGGGGATAGATCATGATGAGGCCCACCAGGATCAGGACGAAGTACTTGAAAAACGTCGCAATGGCGTTAGAAGCTTTCATTCCCATACTGTCACACCTTACCTTTCATCCGAGTAGTAGACCCACTTCTTCTGGCTGGTGAAGGCGATGATCGTCAGGATGCAGACGATGACGAACATGATCCATGCCAGTGCGGAAGCCATGCCCATCTGGTTGGACTTGAATGCGTAGTTGTAGACCAGAATGGAGATGAGGGTGGTGGAACCGCGGGGACCGCCGTTGGTGATGATGAACGGGCCATTGAACTCCTGGAAAGCCTGGCAGATCTGAGTGACCAGGTTGTAGAAGATGATGGGGGTGATCATCGGGACGGTGATGGAGAAGAACTGTTTCCATTTGCCAGCGCCGTCGATGGTGGCGGCCTCGTACAGGTCGGCCGGCACGCCCTTCAGAGCGGCGAGGAACAGCACCATGGCGGAGCCGAACTGCCAGATACGCAGGAAGCAGATGATCCACAGTGCGTAGCTGGGGTCGCTCAGCCAGGAAGGACCCTGGAAGTGGCCGAAGGTCAGCATACGGATGAGGGTGTTGACCAGACCGTCATCACGGAACACGGCCTTCCACAGCACGGCGATAGCAACAGAGCCGCCGAGGATGGAGGGAATGTAGTAGACGGTGCGGAACACGTTCACGCAGGCGATCTTGAAGTTCAGGATGTAGGCGATGAACAGTGCGAAGACCAGCTTCAGAGGCACAGTGATGAAGCTGTACTTGAAGGTGGTGATGAGCGCCTTGGTGATCTTGGGAGTGGTAAAGGCGTCCACATAGTTCATGATGCCATACTGATGGATGCCGTTGAAGAAGTCCATATCCGTAAAGCTGTAGTACAGAGACTGGCCGAACGGAATGGCCTTGAAGACGACGAAGCCGATGATCCAGGGGATCAGGTAGAACAGGCCCTGCCATTTGTCAAAAAACTTCTGGGCCGGGGTACGCCCGAGAGAGGGCGCTTTGCTTTCTTTCATCCGGGAATCCTCCTTTTATAAGGATATGTCTCGTACGCCGCACAATAGTTTGGACACATTTTTGTCAAAAAAATGTCATCACTGTCTTGCAAAAAAAGGGGCATCCGTCCGTAGGTGGAAGGGATGCCCCTTGCAAGACTCCTTTATGCGGGGCGGCCTGTGTCAACACCGCGCGTGTGCAGGCCGCAAAAGTCCGTGAGGCGGAAATTAGACGGTGTAGCCGACAGACTCCATGCCGTCCAGCAGGGTATCGACCAGGTCAGCGCCGGAAGCATTGTCGTAATCCAGAGTGTCGAACACTTCCTGATAGATGCCGGTGCCGGTAGCCTTCAGGTCGTTGGACTCGAACAGGGGGTCCAGCTGGTTGGAAACGAAGGCCATGACCTTGCCGTTTGCCTCAGCGACCAGCTCCTTGACAGCGCCGGCGCTCTGAGCAGCAGCCAGACCAGCCTTGGAGGCGGGGATGCCGCACTCAGAACCCATGATGGAAGCGCCCTTCTCCTCGTTCAGCAGGAAGTTGATGAGGGTAGCTGCCTCTGCGGGATGCTCGCAGGTCTTGGTGATGGCCAGACCCATGGAGACCTTGGAGAAGCCGCCGTTGTAATCGCCGAACTTGATCTCCTCGCCGACGGTGAAGCCGGGCTTGTTCTCCTCGTCCAGAGCGTCCTGATACTTGGTAGCGGAGGAGTCCCACTCGAAGCAGCCGGCCAGCTTGCCGGTGATCCACTCGGTGGACTGGTGAGCGGCGTTGTCGCCGTTGGAGCCGTAGTAGGTGGGCAGGCTCATGATGACGTGGCCCTCGACCAGGCTCTTGATGAAGTCGATGCCCTCAGCGATCTGGTCGGCATCGTAGTTCAGGGTAGAGGTGGTGGGGTCTGCCCAGTCCTTGCCGTACTTGGACTCGAGGTAGAAGACCATCAGGATCATACGGTCGTATGCGCCCAGGTGCAGGGGATAGTAGTCATCGCCCAGCTTCTCCTGGAAGGTCTTGCCGGCAGCCATCAGCTCGTCCAGAGTGGTGGGGAAGGAGATGCCGGCCTTGTCGAAGGTGGTCTTGTTCCAGTAGAAGATACGGCCGGTCATGGAGACAGGCACGCACTGCTGGGCGTTTGCCACGTTGCAGGCAGCCAGCTTGGCCTCATCCCACTGAGTCAGGTCCAGATAGTCGGAGACGCTGTTCAGGTCGATGAAGGTCTGGCCGTTCTTGGAGTAGTTGTACAGCCAGTTCCAGTTGATCTGGCAGACATCCTCAGCGACGCCGCCTGCGAACTTGGTGGACATGGTGTCCTCCCAGCCGGACCATGCAGCGAAGGTGGGGTTGACGGTGATGGTGCTGTGCTCAGCAGAGAAAGCCTTGATGGCCTCCTGGTAAGCGTTGTGACGGGACTCGCCGCCCCACCAGCTCATGGTCAGGGTGACGGGGTCAGAAGACAGACCAGCCACAGAAGCTGCTGCGGAAGAAGCGGCAGTGGAAGTGGCGGTAGAACCAGCATTGCCGGAGCCGCCGCAGGCGGCCAGCAGGCCGGCAGCACCCACAGCGCCAGAGACCTTCAGAAAGTCACGACGAGAAATTGCCTTGCTCATTTTCGTTCTCCTCCTATGTAGAAAACATCTTCTTGCACGGATGCCTCTGCAAAGCATCCGTTGTATACAAATATGATACCAAAGGCAAGAAAAAAAAGAAAGATGCAAATTGTAGTGATAGCGGCAGAAAACGTACAAATATTGCGCTTATTTTTTGCCCGGTTTTGACGTCATTGCCATAATGAATAAACTTGAGCCGAAAAACTGTGCAACTTGTATACTTCAACGATTTGCATAGAAAACTGGGATGCAACAGGAGAAGATTGACCTGAATTGCAAGAATTTTGTAGCCATGGCAGAATTTGTTGAAAGAGCGTTGTATACATCAAAAGCGACGATAACAGAAAGTTCCGGCCCTGAGCTGATATATCAATAGTGCAAAAAACGCGCGAATTGGGGCGCGACTGATATATCACGGATGCAGAAAAGATACAAAAATGCCGTCCGGCGTGCGGACGGCATAAAATCAGGAAAAAGAGTCACCGGCGGGCGGCGTAGAAGGCGCTGCGCTCCCGGAAATAGCACTGGGGACACATGCTGACGTACTGGACGTCGTTCTCAAGGTCGATGGCTACCTGTTCGCCCTCAAAGACGAAGCGGCCGTTGACCTTGCGGCAGTTGCAGGTGGCCTTGCGGCCGCAGGTGCAGATGGTCTTCATCTCCTCGATGGTGTGGGCCAGCTCCAGAAGCCGGGTGGAGCCGGGGAAGCCCTTGAGGGAGAAGTCGGAGCGCAAGCCGTAGCAGATGACGGGGATGTTCAGCTCTACCGTCACCATGAACAGCTGCTCGGCCTGCTCGGCAGTGAGGAACTGGCTCTCGTCACAGAGCACACAGGCCAGAGGCCGGCCCTCGCTGCTGGCGGCCCGGACGGCCTCCACCAGGTCCATGTCCGGCGGCACCAGCAGGTCGGCAGGGCGGCGGACGCCCAGACGGCTCACGAGGTCGCCGCTGCCCTTGGTGTCCACCTTCGGCTTGAGGATGAGCACCCGCATCCCCTGCTCCTCGTAGTTGTGGGCCACCTGCATCAGCGCGGTGCTCTTGCCGCTGTTCATTGCGCCGTAACGGAAATAAAGCTTTGCCATATCGAAAAAGTCTCCTCATGAAAGGACCCTCTCAGCCAAAGCCTGACGGAGAGGGCCTGTATTATCGATAGTATGTGCTCAGTCCTGATTGCGCAGCCGGTAGCCCAGGCTCATCAGGCTGTCGCCGAGGTGGACGTTCTCCACCACCACGTCGGGGTAGGGGACAGACAGATCGTAGTGGGAGAAGTTCCAGAAGCCCTGGATGCCCAGAGCCACCAAGCGGCCGCTGATCTCCTCTGCGCCGCTGCGGGGCAGACAGAGCACAGCCACTTCGGGGTGGTGCTCGGCGCAGAAAGCTTCCAGCTCGTCGCTGTGTAAAATCTGGATGCCGTTGATCTCTTTGCCCACCTCGTCGGAGGCGTTGTCGAAGGCGGCGATGAGCTTGTAACCGTTGGTGTCGGTGGTGATGAAGCGGCTCACAGCCTTGCCCAGACGGCCGCAGCCAATGAGGATGGTGGGCAGGAGGTCGCCGTTGCCAAAGAGCAGATGCTCAAGGATGCTCAGCAGGTTCTCCACCGAGTAGCCGATGCCCTGACGGCCATTCACGTCGCCGATGCAGTTGAAGTCCTGCCGCACCTGAGAGGCAGTGGTACCCATCTGGGCGGCCAGCTCACGGGACGAGATGCTGGTGATGCCGTCGTTCTTCAGGGTGCGCAGGTAGCGATAGTATTTGGGCAGGCGCTTGATGACGGGCAGAGAAGCTTTGCCGGGAGTGTTCATAGGGGGGTCTCCTTTCTTTTTATCCGCAGCATTGCCGGGGAGAAGTGCGCAGCGGCAGGGTGCTCCGGCAAAAGATTTGTACTTTCTTGTACAATAATGATACATATTTGACAATCTTATCTCTAGTATAAAGTATACAGCGCGAAGACAGAATGTCAAACCATTTGGCACATTTTTTTGAGAAAGAAAAGAAATCTTTGCCGAAGTATAACCGGCAGGAATGCCGGACAAGCTGAAATGAAGCAAAAAGGAGGATACGCAGAATGTCACAAGAAGAGAAGAACATCCCCGTGGAGCAGCAGCGGCTGGAAAAAGAGCAGATCGAGGATATGGGCAGCGTTTATCGTACCCGGGGAGCTCACGCCATCCACTGCCTGACTGTCATCGGGCAGGTGGAGGGCCATGTGGAAGCGCCTCAGGGCCAGAAGACCACCAAGTATGAGCACGTCATCCCCCAGCTGGTGGCCGTGCAGGAGGACCCCGCCATCGAGGGCCTGCTGGTCCTGCTCAATACGGTGGGCGGGGATGTGGAGGCGGGGCTTGCGCTGGCGGAGCTCATCGCCAGCATCTCCAAGCCCAGTGCGGCGGTGGTGCTGGGCGGGGGCCACTCCATCGGCATCCCGCTGGCCGTCAGCGCCCAGCGGAGCTTCATCGTGCCTACTGCCACCATGACGGTCCACCCCGTCCGCCATTCCGGCATGATATTGGGCGTACCGCAGACCATGCGCTGGTTCGAGCAGATGCAGGAGCGCATCACCGGCTTCGTGGCGTCCCACAGCGGCATTTCGGAGAAGCGTTATACTGAGCTGATGATGCGCACAGGCGAGCTGGTCATGGACGTGGGTACCGTGCTGGATGGCCGAAAAGCCGTGCGGGAAAAGCTCATCGACGAGCTGGGCGGGCTGTCGGACGCGCTGGCATGGCTCTACCGAGAAATCGAGGGGAAATAAATTGCCATTTGACTTTTCCCGTGGTACAATGAAAGAATCGAGTAGTATCGAAATTCTTCCATCGTCACTGACAGAGCCGCCCTGAGCGCGCCCTGCTTCATGATATAAAATAAGGAACGGGTTTTAGGAAACATGGCAAAGAGAAAACGCAAGACCTCCGGGCGCAGCACAGCCTCGCGCCGCAAGAACCGGACACAGGACCGGATGCCCGCGGGGCTCATCACCCTGTTTGCGGGGCTGGTGCTCATGGCGCTGGCTTTCGTGCCGGGCAGTTCGGCCTGGCGCACGATGCACGATGTCCTGTTCGGCGTGTTCGGCTGCGGAAGTTTCGTGCTGGGCGCAGCGCTGTGCTATCTGGCTATCCTCTACACCCGGGGCGAAGACCTGCTGCCCCATATCGCAAAGCTGGTGCTGGGGCTCATCTTCGCCAGCGGCACGGTCATCGTCTTTTCTGACATCCCCGCCGACCAGACCGCCGCGCAGATGACTGCCGCCTGTTATCATAATGGTATGAGCGCATGGCTCTCGGGCGGTGCGCTGGGTGCTGTGCTGGGCGGGACGCTCCTGCTGCTCTGCGGCAGACCCGCCGCCAATCTGGTCATGGCGGCGCTGGCGGCCTGCGCCAGCCTGTACATTTTTGACGTTACGCCCGCCGAGTGCTGGCAGTGGCTCTGCAACGTGGGCGGCAGCGTCCATGAAAAGGGCCTTGCCGTCCACGAGCAGAATGCCGCCCGCCGGGCCGAGCGTCTGGCAGAACGCGCCGCCGAGGAGGCCGAGGCGGAGGAATACGAGGCCTATGACGACGACCTGCCGGAAGACGAAGTGGGCGAAGGCGAGGACTACTACGGCGGCGAAGAGCCTGCCGCGCCCGCCTTCCATATCCAGCCTCCCGGCTGGCTGGCTGGCGTCTTCCACTGGGGCCATCAGGTGATGCAGGGCGGCGAACAGGCGGAGCCTGCCCCTGCGTCCGCACCGGAAGCGCAGACCCCGCCTCAGCCCGAGCCTGCCCCCGTACAGGTGGAAAAGTCCCGGCCTCGTGCGCCCTTTGATATTGATTTAGGCCCTGACCATACCACCGTCACCGAGGGCGGCAGTGAGCCCATTGAGCCCATCATCCTCGGCCCCGGCGGCACCTTCGGCATGGACCCGCTCCGCCGTGCGCCCATCCGCGCCACCGTGACGCCCATCGTCCCGGACGCTGTGGATACTGCCGCTGAGGACTTCTTCACGGCCCAGCCCGAGCCGACGGTGACACCTACCGTTACGCCCGCTGCCCCGGCAGAAGAGCCGGAACAGCAGCCCGCGCCTGAGCCGCCGCTCTCTTTCGGCATCCCGCTCTATGATTTGACCCCGACTCCGGAACCGGCCCCGCAGCCGGTCAGCGCCGAGAATGCGGTGGCGTTCCGCTCTGAGCCAGATGAGGACGGCTGGATCAGCATCACCAGCGACCCGGTGGAGGAAAAAGACCTCAACACGCTGGTGGCAGCCGCCATGGAAAAGCCTGCTGTCTCCGAGGAGCAGGCCGCGAACGCCCCCGCCGAAGAGGCGGAGACGGAGGAGAGCTTCCAGTATCAGTACCCGTCCATCGAGCTGTTCGAGCGCGCCCCGGAGGAAAGCGACTCCGGCGCGGAAGACGAGCTGAAAGCCAACGCCCAGAAGCTGGTGGACACGCTGGAAAGTTTCGGCGTCCGCACCCGTGTGCTGGATATTTCCCGCGGCCCGTCGGTCACCCGGTATGAAGTCCAGCCCATGGCGGGCGTCAAGATAAGCCGCATCACTTCGCTGGCGGACGACATCGCCCTGAACCTGGCGGTGGCCGATGTCCGCATGGAGGCACCCATCCCCGGCAAGCCTGCCGTGGGCATCGAGGTGCCGAACCATAAGAAAACGCCGGTTTACATCCGCAGCGTCTTCGAGAGCCAGAGCTTTTTGCGGATGACCTCGCCGATGGGCATTGCGCTGGGCAAGGACATCGCCGGTGTGGCCCAGGTGGCCGACCTGTGCAAGATGCCTCATCTGCTCATCGCGGGCAGCACCGGCAGCGGTAAATCGGTCTGTGTCAACAGCATCATCATGAGCCTGTTGTTCCGCTCCAGCCCCGAGGACGTCAAGCTCCTGCTCATCGACCCCAAGGTCGTCGAGCTGGCTGAGTACAACGGCATCCCCCACCTGCTGATGCCCGTCGTCACCGAGCCCCGCAAGGCGGCCGGCGCACTGGGCGGCGCAGTGCAGGAGATGGAGCGCCGCTACCACCTCTTCGCGGAGAACAACGTCCGCGACATCAAGTCCTTCAATAAGCTGGCTGCAACGGACCCGAACCTCGAGAAGATGCCCTATATCGCCATCATCATCGACGAGCTGGCCGATTTGATGATGGTCGTCGGCAAGGATGTCGAAGACTCCATCTGCCGCATCGCCCAGAAGGCCCGCGCCGCCGGTATGCACCTCATCGTGGCGACCCAGCGCCCCAGCGTGGACGTCATCACCGGCCTCATCAAGGCCAACATCCCCAGCCGCATCGCCTTCGCCGTGTCCAGTCAGGTGGACAGCCGCACCATCCTCGACGGTGCCGGTGCCGAAAAGCTGCTGGGCATGGGCGATATGCTCTTCATGCCCGTGGGCGCACCCAAGCCCACCCGTATCCAGGGTACCTTCGTGCGGGATGAGGAGATCAGCCGTGTGCTGGACTTCATCAAGAAGAGCGCCACCGTCCAGTACGACGAGGCCATGATAGAGGCCATGGAGAAACACGCCATCCAGGACGGCAAAAAGGGCAGCAGCTCTGCCGACTCCGACGAGGAGGGCGGCAGTGATCCGATGCTCAAGCAGGCCGTGGAGGTGGTCATCGACGCCGGCCAGGCGTCTACCAGCCTGCTGCAGCGCCGCTGCAAGCTGGGTTATGCCCGCGCCGCCCGCATCATGGACGAGATGGAAGAAAAGGGCATCATCGGCCCCTACGAGGGCGCAAAGCCCCGCGCTGTCCTCATCAGCCGCCAGCAGTGGCTGGAAATGCAGATGAATCAGCCGGATGAATAACCTCTCAGTCAAAGCCGGACGGCTTTGCCAGCTCCCCTACCAGGGAAGCCACTGGCGTACCGGACAGGCTCACGCTGGATGAATAGAATTTTTGATTTCGGAAGCAATAGAGCCCTGCTGTATAGGGCAGGCATCATGAAAGAAAAAGGATAACTATGGAACATTACACCGAATTTCTTCCCATCAGCCGGGCCGACATGGAGGCCCGGGGATGGGACCAGCTGGACTTCGTGGTGGTGGGCGGCGACGCCTATGTGGACCACCCCAGCTTTGGCACCGCCATCATCAGCCGCCTGCTGGAAGCCGAGGGCTACAAGGTGGGCGTGCTGGCCCAGCCCCGCTACACCGACTGCGAGGACTTCAAGCGGTTTGGAAAGCCGAAGTACGGCTTCTTCATCGGCGGCGGCAATGTGGACAGCATGGTGAGTCACTATTCCGTCGCAAAGATCCCCCGCGCGGAGGACGAGTATTCGCCCGGCGGCAAGGGCGGCGCACGGCCCGACCGCAGCGCCACCGTCTACACCAGACTTGCCAAGCAGGCATACCCTGACCTGCCCGTCATTCTGGGCGGTCTGGAAGCATCGCTCCGCCGCTTTGCCCACTACGACTACTGGCTGGACACCGTCCTGCCCAGCATCGCCGAGGACTCTGGCGCGGACATCATCAGCTTCGGCATGGGTGAACACCAGACCGTGGAAATTGCCCGCCGTCTGGCGGCAGGGGAGCCGGTGGAGAGCATCACCGATGTGGACGGCACCTGCTACC